>Ga0308168_1001386_pt1 | contig 22273 bp, 17 predicted proteins | sample PhyCR2_FD_202133 | JGI IMG/M metagenome (GOLD analysis project Ga0308168, IMG submission 202133) | Phyllosphere microbial communities from UC Gill Tract Community Farm, Albany, California, United States - DLSLRC.R2 | ecosystem: Host-associated > Plants > Phyllosphere > Unclassified | place: USA...
GGTCGATGCCCAGATCATGCAGTATCTGGGCGGTTCTGATTTTAAGCGCCGCCTGATTCACGCCTGCTCATTCCCCGGACGGGAAATCGCGTCGTTCATCGCTTCTGTCATGGCTTTACCCGCCGTACGCATTGACTGCTGATAGCGCGACGATGCTGCGACAAAGGCTTTCAGCAGTTGCGTATCCTGCTGATGTTGCTGATATTCAGGGTGCCATTGCACGCCCAGGCAGAAATCATACTCCTCGCACTCAATGCCTTCGATCACGCCGTCAGGCGCATAAGCATTCACAATGCAGCCGGGGCCGACCGATTTCACCGCCTGATGATGCGAACTGTTGACCTCATAATGATCGCGATCGACGCAGCGGCTGAGCAGCGAACCTTCAACAATCTCTACAGGATGACGGGCGCGCTTTTTGCCGCCGGCGTTTTCGGTATCGACGGTCGTGCTGTGTTCAAGGGCATCGGGCAGTGCATCGGGAATGTGCTGATGGAGCGTGCCGCCGGTTAACACGGCAAGCAGCTGCTGACCGCCGCAAATCCCCAGCAGCGGCATATTGCGCTGCATGGCACCTTTGACGATGGCTTTTTCAAATTCAGTTCGAGCCGGTTTCAGACGCACCTGATCGCTGGTCTGTTGCTCATTAAAGAGTTCAGGCGGAACATCAAACGCGCCGCCGGTCACGACAATACCGTCGCACATCGACAGATATTCATCCGCCAGTTCCGCGTGGTGCGGCAAAGCCAGCGGTACTGCGCCAAGCTCTGCCAGACTTTTCAGGTAGTTTTGACGCAGGGCATACCAGGGAAAATCGGCGTAGCCACCGGCTTCCTCACTGTCCAGCGTTACCCCAATCACCGGTCTGGATTGAAATTTTTTCTGCATTCGCCTGAATCCCTTTCAAGAAGATGAAAACCAATCAGAAAATTCACCTTATCAAGCCGTGGTCGGCGCAAACAATATAAATTATCAATACATCCAATTTTCGGGATTTACCTCTGGTTTTATAACCAGTTAAGGTGAGCGGGCAGGTTAAATTTCACGCTAAACCTGCGTTTTCCTGACAAAATTCCGCGACTGGCTGACACTTCATAATGATTTTCTGCCTATGTCTTCAATATTCATTCTCATTTAGTTCTTAACATTAAAGGGTCAGAAAGGATAAATTAGTGCGTATAATTCATCCTGCTGAATGAAATAAAAATTCTTAATTGCTAACGAAATCTTTACGTTGTCCTAAAAACAGCCGGTGAGCCTTTTAGGGATAATGTGTTTTTGACTGTTATTGAAAATCTCTGGTTGAAGGTCATTTTTCAGCTGCTTTCTCCTCTTTAATACTGCGAAACCAAGAAATTTATGCTGCCGACTGCCTCGTCTCGTTCCAAAAAACGCACTCTCGTGTGGGTTATCGTCGCCATTATCGTTGCTGCGATCCTGGTCTGGTTCTTTGCTTTCCATCAAAGTGCTTCCGACTCATCTGCCCATAAAAAACCGGGCCGCGGCGGAATGCGTGCGATGCGCGGCCAGATGATGGCCGGAATGGCCACACCGGTACAGGCGGGAAAAGCCACGCAAGCCGATGTGCCGGTGTATCTGCGTGCGCTGGGTACCGTTGTTGCCAACGCGACAGTCACGGTCACCAGCCGGGTGGATGGTCAGCTGATGAAGGTATATTTCACCGAAGGGCAGAAAGTCGAGCAGGGGCAGCTGCTGGCGCAGATTGATCCGCGCAGTTATCAGGCCACGCTGGAACAATATCAGGGTGATTTGGCGCAGAATCAGGCGCTGTCGAAAAGCGCTGAACTGACGCTGGCGCGTTACCGCAAACTGTATGCGCAAGATTCCCTGGCCCGTCAGGATCTGGAAAGCCAGATCGCGACCGCCGGTCAGTATGCCGGTGCCGTGAAAGCCGATCTGGCACAAATCGCTGCCGCCAAGCTGAATCTTGAGTTCGCAAAAATTACCGCACCGGTCAGCGGGCACGTTGGTCTGCGTCTGGTCGATCCGGGCAACATGGTTACCAGCAGTTCCACCACCGGAATTGTGACGATTACCCAGACTCAGCCGATTGCCGTTACCTTCAGCGTGCCGCAAAGCAATCTGCAAACCTTGCTCAAAGCGCTGCGTGGCGGCAATCAGTTGCCGACGACTGCCTTTGACCAGAGCGGCAGCGAAGTGCTCGGACAAGGCAAACTGCAATTTATCAGCAACGAAATTGATACCAGCACCGGCAGCATTAAACTGAAAGCGCTGTTCGATAACGCCGAGGAGAAACTCTATCCGAACCAGTTTGTGAATGCCCGCTTACAGGTCGCGACCCTGAAAGACGCCACGGTGATCCCGGCGGCAGCATTACAACTGAGTAGCGACGGCGACTTCGTGTATGTGGTGAAAGCCGACAGCACCATTGAGCGCCGCAGCGTGAAATCCGGGCCAGACTTTGGTGACGATCAGGTGGCGATTTTGTCCGGCGTGAAGCCGGGCGAGCAGGTGGTGACTACCGGTATTGACCGCCTGAACAACGGCACCAAAGTCGAGATTGTCACGCCGAATTCCGGTGAAGCTGCAGCAGCGGACGGCTCGTCTAAAGCCCGCGAGCAAAGTGGCGGTGTGGATAAAGCCACCACCGGTGCCGACAAAACTGTCGCCGCGCCCGATGCAACTCCAAATACAGCCGGTAAAGACAGCGGGTCTAAATGAATCCTTCACGCCTCTTTATACTCCGGCCGGTCGCGACCATTCTGCTGATGGTCGCCGTGCTGTTGTCGGGGATTTTCGCCTACAACATGCTGTCGACCTCGGCGCTGCCGCAGGTCGATTATCCGACCATTCAGGTGACCACGCTGTATCCGGGCGCCAGTCCGGATGTGATGGCATCAGGAATTACCGCCCCGCTTGAGCGTCAGCTCGGTCAGATGGCCGGTCTGAGCCAGATGTATTCCACCAGCGCCAGCGGTTCCTCCATTATCACGCTGAAATTCTCGCTGGATTTGTCTCTCGACGTTGCCGAGCAGGAAGTCCAGGCGGCGATTAACGCGGCGGACAGCCTGCTGCCAAGTGATTTACCGAATCCGCCGACCTACAAAAAAGTGAACCCGGCAGATGCCGCGGTGCTGACCCTGGCGGCGACGTCCGAATCCCTGCCACTGACCAAAGTGCAGGATCTGGTGAATACCCGCGTGGCGCTGAAACTGTCGCAGATTTCCGGCGTCGGTATGGTCACGCTGGCGGGCGGTCATCAGCCTGCGGTTCGTGTGCAGGTCGATCCGCGTAAACTGGCGGCGCATAACCTCAGTCTGGAAACCATCAATACGCTGATCGGCAACAGCAACGTCAACGGCTCGAAAGGGGGCTTCGACGGCCCGCATCATTCGATCACCATCGATGCCAACGACCAGCTGCGCACCGCCGCCGAATACGGCAATCTGATCGTCAATTACGAAAACGGGGCAGCGCTGCGTCTGCGCGATGTCGCGACGCTTTCCGAAGCGCCGGAAAATCAGTACCTGTCTGCCTGGGCGAACAAGCAACCGGCCATTATTATCAGCGTGCAGCGCCAGCCGGGTGCCAACGTGATTCAGGTGGTGGACGCCATCAAAGCGCAACTGCCGAAATTGCAGGAAGCGCTGCCGGAATCGGTCAAAATCAGCGTGATTTCCGACCGTACGCAAACCATTCGCGCCTCGATCAGCGACGTGCAGTTCGAACTGTTGCTGTCTGTCGCGCTGGTGGTGATGGTCACCTTCCTGTTCCTGCGCAATGTCGCTGCGACACTGATCCCGAGCGTTGCGGTGCCGCTCTCGCTGGTCGGCACTTTTGGCGTGATGTACCTGTGCGGTTTCAGTCTTAACAACCTCTCGCTGATGGCGCTGACTATCGCCACCGGTTTTGTTATCGATGACGCCATCGTGGTGGTCGAGAATATTTCCCGACGCCTCGAAGAGGGCGAAACGCCGATGCAGGCCGCGCTGAAAGGCTCGCAGCAAATCGGTTTCACCATTATTTCCCTGACGTTCTCGCTGATTGCGGTGCTGATCCCGCTGCTGTTTATGGGCGATGTGGTCGGGCGGTTGTTCCGCGAATTCGCCATCACGCTGGCGGTGTCGATACTGGTGTCGATGGTGGTGTCGCTGACGCTTACACCGATGCTCTGCGCCTATTTACTGCGCCACACGCCGGAAGAAAAACAGAGCAAGTTTTACCGTAAAGGCGGCGAGTTCTTCGACAAAATGATCGCCGGTTACGACCGCATGCTGATCGTGGTGCTCAATCACCAGAAGCTCACTTTGCTGGTCGCCGCCGCCACTCTGGTATTTACCGCGTTGCTGTATGTGATTGTGCCAAAAGGCTTCTTCCCGTCGCAGGATACCGGGATGATCCAGGGGATCACCCAGGCGTCACAGGACGTATCCTTCAGCGAAATGGGACGCCGTCAGCAGTTACTGACCGCCGCAATTCTCAAGGATCCGGATGTGGAAAGTGTGTCGTCCACCATTGGCGTGGACGGCAATAACACCAGCCTGAACAGCGGGCGTTTGCAGATCAGCCTCAAATCTTTCGATGAGCGCAGCGAACGTGCGCCGGCAATCATTGCGCGTCTGCAACAGGAGACGGCAAATGTGCCGGGCATCGAACTGTACATGCAGGCTTCGCAGGATCTGACCGTTGACGATCAGGTCACGCCAAGCCAGTACCAGTTCACGCTGGATGACTCCGACAGTGAAAATCTGGTGGAATGGACGCCAAAGCTGATTGAAAAACTCAGCACACAGCCGGAGTTCAGCGAAGTGGTCAGCAACCTGCAAAATCAGGGGCAGATTGCCTATGTAGAACTGGACCGCGATGCCGCCGCCCGTTACGGCATTACCGCTTCGGATGTCGATACCGCGTTGTACAACGCGTTCGGTCAGCGACTGGTTTCCACCATCTTTACCCAGGCGAACCAGTACCGCGTGGTGCTGGAAGTCGCCCCGGAGTTCCAGCAGTCACCGGCGTCGTTTGATGATGTGTATCTGGCGACCAACAACAGTTCTTCGACCAGCGGCACGGTAGCGACAACGACGACAACCACGACCACGACGTCGGACAGCGGCAACCCGACCACCAATTCCGGTGCGACTAACGGCATGGTGAAACTGACGTCGATTGCCAAAATCCATATGCGCACCGGCGCACTGTTGCAAGCGCGCCTCAACCAGTTCCCGGCGGTCACCGTCTCCTTTAACCTCAAAGACGGTTATTCGCTGGAACAGGCGCAGCAGGCGATCAAAACCACCGTGGCCGATATCGCCATGCCGGACAGCATCACTTTGCGTTATCAGGGTGCGGCGGCGTCGTTTGAAAGTGCCACCGGCAACACGCTGTGGCTGATCCTCGCCGCGCTGCTGACCATGTATGTGGTGCTGGGCATTCTGTACGAAAGTTTTATCCATCCGGTGACCATTCTGTCCACGCTGCCGTCGGCGGCGGTGGGCGCGTTGCTGTCGCTGATCTTTGCCGGTACGGAATTCAGCCTGATCGCATTGATCGGGGTGATCCTGCTGATCGGGATCGTGAAAAAGAACGCCATTATGATGATCGACTTTGCGCTGGATGCGGAAAACAAGCAGGGGCTGTCGCCGCGTGAGGCGATCCACCAGGCCTGTTTACTGCGCTTCCGTCCGATCATGATGACCACCATGGCTGCACTGCTCGGCGCGCTGCCGCTGATGCTGGCGAGCGGATCCGGCGCGGAACTGCGTCAGCCGCTGGGACTGGTGATCGTCGGCGGTCTGATCTTCAGTCAGGTTCTGACACTGTTCTCCACGCCGGTGATTTACCTGATGTTTGACCGGCTTTCTCACCGTCTGAATCCGCGTCATCGCCGCGCAGCGAAGCAGGCGGAATAAATGAATATTTCGCGTTTCTTCATCTTCCGTCCGGTCGCCACAATGCTGCTGACGCTGGCGATACTCCTGCTCGGTTTGCTGGGATATCGCCTGCTGCCGGTTGCGCCGCTGCCACAGGTGGATTTCCCGACCATTCTGGTCAGTGCCAGTCTGCCCGGTGCCAGTCCTGAAACCATGGCGGCAACGGTGGCGACGCCGCTGGAAAGGGCGCTCGGGCAAATCGCCGGGGTGACGGAAATGACCTCGCGCAGCTCGCAAAGTTCGACCAGCGTCATTTTGCAGTTCGATCTGGATCGCGACATCAACGGCGCGGCGCGCGACGTACAGGCGGCGATCAACGCCTCCCGCGCCTTGCTGCCGAGCAGCATGCCGTCGCTGCCGACCTATCGTAAAGCCAACCCGTCGGATGCGCCGATTATCATGCTGGCACTGACGTCGGCTACGCGCAGTAAAGGCGAGCTGTACGATATCGCCTCGAGCCAGCTGCAACAGAAAATCGCACAGGTGAACGGCGTCGGCCAGGTTTCGCTGGTCGGTTCCGCGCTGCCGGGCGTGCGCATTGATTTGCGTCCGGAAGCGATCACCTCTTACGGAATTTCCCTCGACACCATTCGCACCGCCATTGCCGACAGCACCAGCAACCTGCCAAAAGGGTTGCTGCAAGGCTCGGATCAGTCGTGGATGATTGAAGGTAACGGCCAGCAAAGCACCGCCGCGCAGTACAAAACGCTGATCGTCACCTACATCAACGGCTCGGCAATCCGCCTGAGCGATATCGCCAATGTGTATGATTCTGTTGAAGATAAATACAACGTGGGTTATTACAACAGCACACCGTCGGTCATGATTGGCGTGACGCGTCAGGCTGGCGCGAACATGCTGGAAACCATCGAAGCGATCAAGGCCGCGCTGCCGCTGATGAAAGAAAGTCTGCCGGGCGACGTGCAGCTTAATCTGGCGCTGGATCGCTCGCCGAACGTTTCTGCTTCCCTGCGCGATACCGAAATGACCTTGCTGGAAGCCACGCTTCTGGTGATCGCCGTGGTGTTTGTATTCCTGCGTAACTGGAATGCGGTGCTGATCCCGGCGGTGGCGCTGCCGGTTTCGCTGATCGGCACCTGTGCGGTGATGTATCTGCTTGGCTACAGCCTGGATAACCTCTCGCTGATGGCGCTGATTATCTCCACCGGTTTCGTGGTCGATGACGCCATTGTGGTGCTGGAAAATATTACGCGGCACATCGAGGAAGGGCTGGGGCCGGTGCGGGCGGCGCTGAAAGGCGCGCAGGAAGTCAGTTTCACCGTGCTGTCGATGACGCTTTCACTGATCGCCGTTTTCATCCCGATCTTGCTGATGGGCAGTATCGTCGGGCGTCTGTTCCGCGAGTTTGCGGTGACGCTGAGTGTCTCGCTGATCATCTCAATGCTGGTGTCGCTGAGCCTGACGCCGATGCTGTGCGCGCGTTTCCTCAAACGTAAACCGCCGGTGGAAAAACGTCAGCCGCGCATTTACCGCATGATCGAACGCGGGCTGAACAAATTGCTGGCGGCGTATTCAGCGGCGCTCGGTTGGGTAATGCGCCATCAGCTGATCACGCTGGTCGGCCTGTTCCTGACGATCCTGCTGAATTTCTATCTGTATACCGTGGTGGAAAAAGGCTTCTTCCCGGATCAGGACACCGGGATGCTGATGGGCATGTTACGTGCGGATCAGAACACCTCGTTCCAGTCGATCCAGCCACAGGTGCTGAAATACAGCAAGATCATTCAGGACGATCCGGCGGTAGAAGCGGTGATGAGTTCAGCGGGCAGCGGCGGTTTTGGTTCACGTAATACCGCGACTTTCTTTGTTCGTCTGAAAGATTTCGACAAGCGCACCGCGACGGCCAATCAGGTGGCTAACCGTCTGATGATGGCGACTGGCAAAGAACCGGGCGCGCAGTTGTTCCTGATGGCGGCGCAGGATCTGCATATCGGTGGACGCAGTGCCAACGCGCAGTATCAGTACAGCCTGCAATCTGACGATCTTTCCGTGCTGCGTGAATGGGCGCCGAAGGTGCAGAAAGCACTGGCGAAACTGCCGCAACTGACCGGTGTGGATTCCGATGCGCAGACCGGCGGGCAGGAGATCATGCTCAATATCGACCGGGATCGCGCCACGCAGCTTGGTGTGAATGTGAAGATGATCGACACGCTGCTCAATAACTCCTTCAGCCAGCGGCAGATCGCCACCATCTACAAAACGCTGAACCAGTATCACGTGGTGATGAATCTGACGTCCGATTACACCAGTAATCCGGATGTCCTGCATCAGCTGTATGTCGTCACTGATTCCGGTAATCAGGTGCCGCTGTCGGCGTTTGCTACCTTCAGCGGAGCCAATGCACCGCTGTCGGTTTCCCATCAGGGACAGACGGCGACCACCACCATTGCGTTTAACCTCGCCGATGGCTATGCGCTGGAAGACGCACAGGCTGCGCTGAAAACGACGATGGCGCAGATTGGTTTGCCGGATACCGTTCACGGCAGTTATGCCGGTACCGCGCAGGCGTTTGAAGCGCTGGCCAGTTCCATGCCGTGGCTGATCCTGGCGGCGCTGGCGGCGGTGTATATCGTACTGGGCGTACTGTATGAAAGTTATATTCACCCGCTGACCATTCTTTCCACGCTGCCGTCTGCCGGGCTGGGGGCGCTATTGCTGATGCTGGTAACGGGGACGCAACTGACGGTGATCGCACTGATCGGGATCCTGCTGCTGATCGGTATCGTGAAAAAGAACGCGATCATGATGATCGACTTCGCGCTCGACGCTGAACGGCGGCTTGGTCTGACGCCGCAACAGGCGATCACTCAGGCCTGTCTGATGCGATTCCGTCCGATCCTGATGACCACGCTGGCCGCCTTCTTCGGCGCATTGCCGCTGGCGCTGGGCAGCGGCGGTGACGCGGATCTGCGCAGTCCGCTGGGGCTGGCGATCGCCGGTGGTCTGGCGCTGAGTCAGGTTCTGACGTTATTCACCACGCCGGTTGTTTACCTGTATATGGATCGCACCAGCCGCGCGACGCATCGTCTGTGGCACCGCCTGCGTCCTCACACGACGCCGCCGGAGGCCCGTACCCATGACTGATCACATTGAAACTTATCACCCTGAAGCGAATCTGATGACTCTGCAAAAAACACGTTCTATGGTGTTCCGGCTTGCTCCGCTGGCGCTGGCACTTCTGGTCAGCGCCTGTGCCGTCGGCCCTGATTACAAACGGCCGGACGTTGCCATGCCAACGGCATTTAAAGAAGCCAAAGGCTGGACGGCGGCGATCCCGAAAGATAATCAGGCCAAAGGCGACTGGTGGGCGGTGTATCAGGATCCTGAGCTGTCATCATTGCTGACACAGGTGCAGATTTCCAACCAGAACGTCGCGCAGTATGCTGCGCAATACCGTCAGGCACAGGCGCTGGTGACACAGGCACGTTCCGATTTGTATCCGTCAGTGGATGCTACCGTCGGCAGCACGCGCAGTGGCACATCCACCTCAACCACTAACAGCCAGTCCGCACAACTGAGTGCCAGCTGGGAACTGGATTTATGGGGTAAGTTGCGCCGTACGGCAGAAGAGCAGGACGCCAGTGCGCAGGCCAGCAAGGCCGATCTGGCGGATGCAACGCTCAGCGCACAGTCCGAACTGGCGCAGGATTATTTCCAGCTGCGGGTGATGGATCAGCAAATCGCGCTGTATAAGCAAAGTATCGATTCTTATCAGCGTTACCTGACGGTGATCCAGAATCAGTATGAAGGTGGCAACACCTCACGCGCCACACTGGCGCAGGCGCAGACTCAGCTTGAAAGCACCAAAGCCTCGGCGCTGGATCTGCAATGGCAGCGCGCCCAGCTTGAGCACGCTATCGCGGTACTGATCGGCAAACCACCGGCGCAGTTCAGCCTTGCGGCACGCGACGTCAAACTCAACCTGCCTGCAATGCCGGACGCCATTCCGTCGCAGTTGTTGCAGCGTCGTCCTGATATCGCTGCCGCCGAACGCACTATGGCGTCTTCCAATGCCGCCGTCGGTGTGGCGACTGCCGCGTATTATCCCGATCTGACCCTGAGCGCCAGCGGCGGGTTCGCCAGCTCGGCATTCCATAACCTGTTCTCGCTGCCAAACCGCGTCTGGTCTTTAGGCCCTGAACTCAGCCAGACAGTACTGGATTTCGGTTCTACCCGCGGCAAAGTGGCGCAAGCCGAAGCCGCGTATGACGCCGATGTCGCCAGTTATCGCCAGAGCGTGTTAACCGCGATGCAGGAAGTGGAAGATTATCTGGTCGAACTGCACACGCTCGACAGCGAGCTGGTCGCCCGTCAGAACGCCGCCGATTCCGCCAAAGAATCCGCCCGCGTGACTTACAACCAGTATCAGGCCGGGATGATCGACTATCTCGACGTCGCGACTACCGAAAACACCAGCCTGACCCAACAGCAAAGTGTCCTGTCACTGCTCAGCACCCAGATGGTCACCAGCGTCAAGCTGATCGCTGCCCTGGGCGGCGGATGGAACGGGGATGTGGGTAAATAGAAGAGTTTGAATTATCTCTGCACTAAGGACACGTAAAACGGTCTTTGGTGTAGAGATTCATATCAGAAGAACCTTAATCGAAGCACTTATCAATATTGATAATGGCAGCGATTAGGCCGCCATTCCTTAGTATAGAATCTGCAGCATCCTGGCTAAATCACGCTGTTGCGCGGTGATTCCATCCATCTTTAAAAATAATATTACCGGCGCAATGCTTCCATGTAATCGCTTCATAACGAAGTAAGATAGTTTCCATATGCGTACCTGTTGAAGAACCGGGATATAAGTCGGGAGTTATTGAAGATATTTTTACGTTTTCTAAAATAATATTAAAATACTCTCTTTCTAATCCTTCATCAGTAATTGAATACATCTTTAAAATCGCAGATTGCAGCGTTAAATTATTACTCAATGCCCTGTATAAAAGAGGCGTAACACGGTCAAATTCTTTTTGAATCATTATCGGCGCATGGATTCGCGTTCCTGTTAGCCGTCCTGTATTCCCGTCTACTGGTATGTTTACGTTATGTGTGAGAGATTTTACTTCTATAGCACCCACACGGCCAGACACTAAAGATGCACCAACCATAGGTGAACCGTTTTCATCCGTCAGCCATAAATATGCCGGGTTAGACATGTTAACTCCTTTTTTATTTGTATTTATCGAATTTTGATGTGAATTTCGTAAAAATTATAATCCAGAAGATTACCGATACTGCGCCTATCAATACTCCATAAGAGGGGAAGATATAGATACAAAATAGCCATGATGAAATGATAAGAATAGGGAATAAAATATCTGAGAATAATAAGGATATTAAGCTCTTAAACATTGTATTTATCTCTTAATTCTTCATAAATCTCATCTAAATTACGCAGCATTTTAGCCCTTACTTTATTTATTACCTCCTCTAAAGCTGGTTCAACAAAGTAATAAAGCATTTCTAATTCAGCGGTGTATAAGATTCCAAAATATCGCGGATCGAGTGTTTTTAATTTCCGCGCAGCCAATGCGGCCTTTTGGTCAATGCCGAAAGCCTGCAAAGCGAAAATCACGTAGGGGGATTTACTTGCAACCCTTTCAGCTACGATGTTCGACAGCGTACCTGAAGCGGATAAACTTTTAGATATCGCGTAGGCGATCCCAAACCTTGCGGCTTTCCCTGTTTGAGCATCCGCGATATGCCCTGTTATTGCTTTCGTTAATCCCTGAACCTTGCCGCCTTGATTTTCGTTTTCAGTATCTTTAATCACCATTTCAAAATACAGATATAACATTTGCTCTATCACGTCGTGGTATCTGAAAATTGAGGCAATAGAAAGGCTCATTCTCTTTTCTTCGGTGACTAATTCATTACACACATCCCCATATCGAGGGATTAAACAGGACGTATACCAACTCGCCCTTTCCATGCCTGAAGAGATATTAGAGAGGACGTTTTGTGTTTCTTTGACATAGCTATTCATTCCCCTTTGAACGTAGATCCCTAGCTGTCTGTCGCTTTGAAACTTTAGTCTGAGATAGTCTGAGGCTTGCATAAAAACCACCATACCCATATTTTTTATATGGTTTAAATAACACCACACTCTTCTGGATTATACAAGGGTGATTTTTGCACATGTGAGGCTAATAACAACAATATATTTTACTTAAGGAATGGCGGTTGATATCAAAGTGGGACACTAAATTTGCCCATCTGATCAGATAGAGTCATCTCATCAGTAATAAACTTCTGAAAATTCCATTTTTGAATGTTCTCCAATGGCTTGTGAAAAGATACAGGTATAACGTAATGGCTCTTTTTTAAATGGACTTATGAAAATGACTTGTACGGCATACTTTTGGCTTAAAGATGATGGCGATGACTAAAACGATCAATTCTGGAAAAATGTGGAATCGTTATCGATTATGCAAAAAGAAAGGGTTTTTAAAAAACGCTATGTTTTGGTACCTGTACTTTTTGCGCTAATGTTAATCGCATGGGTCATTCACTTTCTTACATTTCCAGTTGGGCATGATTTGTATAAAACGGCTAAAGTGAATAACCTGGTCACCTTATATATAACCCAGGCCAGCACCGGAGCTATGACGTCATTTTCGTACCACTATTATTTGTATGATGCGAAGAAAAGTGAGGCTGATTTTATGGCTCACATTGATGACCAAAGGGCGTTCATGGTCACATCTGATAGCAAGGCCACAGCCACAGCCAACAATGATCATTTATATCTTCGCGTTCGCGGCGATATATATTCCTTCGATAACGGAAGTTATAAAGTCATTGTGCATCTGGACGCTGCGCCTTATTAAAAGAAAACTCAGTGGGGCTTTGCCCCGCTTCAGCACTAAAAGCCTGCTCGCCGAATGAGGATTAAAAGTCCAACATTCGGCTTCAGTTCATCGCAGAGGGTGGCGTTGACCAAGTTTAAGCCCTTATTTCCCTGCTTTCCTCGCTTTCGCCACATCTCCCGGCGTGACGGTTGCTGCCTGATTTCCCCAGCTGGCGCGCAGGGTATTGGTGAGGTCTGCGGCCTGTTGATCAGTCAGCGTCCAGCCGTAGCCCGGCATGGTATTGGACATGTGTTCTGCCGTCACCGGCGTCTGAGCGCCGTAGAGGATCACGCGCAGCAACGTCTGCGGGTTCTCTGCATTGACGGTCAGATTGCCCGCCAGCGCCGGAATGGCAAACGCTTTTCCGTCGCCTTTCACACCGTGACAGGTCGAACAGTAACGCATAAACGTCTGTTGTCCGGCCTCAGTCGCGACGGCCTTTTTGGCCGGTGCCGGTTGCGCCTCCGCTTTCAGACTGAGCAGATACACCGCCATGCTGTTGAGATCGTCATCGGTCATAAACTGCGTGCTGTTAGTGATCACTTCCCCCATCGGGCCGCTGACGGCGTCATGAGTATTGCGACCGGATTTCAGCAGCGTCACCAGTTCCGGCTGACTGATTTTCAGCCCGCGCAGGGAAGGTGCTGACCAGCCGTCCAGCTCGCCGCCGCTGAGAAACGCCATGTCCTTTTCATCGAGGGCTTTCTCCTGTTGCGCCCAGCCACGCGGGGTGTGACAGGCTCCGCAGTGTCCGGCACCCTGCACCAGATAAGCGCCATGATTCCATTGCGCACTCTGATCCGCCTGTGGCCTGTACTCGCCGTCTTCAAGAAAAATGCTGTTCCAAACCCGCAGCGGCCAGCGCACCGACATCGGCCAGCTGATGTCATTTTCACGGTTGGCAACGGGCTGCGGTTTGACCTCTTTCATCAGATAGTCATACAGCGCGCGCATGTCCTTCCCGCTCATTTTTACGTAAGAGGTGTAGGGCATCGCCGGATAGAGCGCATGGCCGTCTTTAGCAATCCCTTCGCGCATCGCCTTGTCGAACTCTTCAAAACTGTAGCCGCCAATTCCGTGCTGAATATCCGGCGTAATATTGGTGGAATAAATCTCGCCTACCGGTGTGGCAAAGCGCACACCACCGGATAAATCTGCACCCTGAGGCGACGTATGGCAGGCGGCGCAGTCGGCGGATTTCGCCACATACTCACCTTCGGACATCGCCATGGCAGAGCCTGCCGTTGCCATCAGCGTGGCAAAAATCATCAGCTTCTTCATGCGCTCACCTTTTTCATTGCCGTCAGTTCATTCACTGCCCGCCAGGCCTGATCAACTGCTGAGTTGGCGTACGGGCTCCAGTCAGAATCTGAGTTGGCGATAGTGATCCGCCCGACAGGCGTGCGCGCCAGATGAATGGTTTTCTGCGCGTCGTCTTCGTCGTCGAACATCCCGCTGAGGAAGTAGGAATAGCCGTGCGACCAGCGGTTAACGGTGATCGCCATGATGTCGCGCTGATGGTCAAAACCAGCTTCGCCGAACATGCCCTGCAACTGATCGCGGATCATTTTTTCATGGGCATCAAACGAGGTGCCGAGCAGTAACGCACGGCCTTTACGTGACTGCTCGCGCGGGCTGAGGCCGCTGCCCGGCAGCGTCGGCACATACACCATATGCAGGCCAATCGGCTGGTTCGGGTCACGCGGATGCTGATAACCGCCCATATCCACCGGATAATCCAGTTTCACGCGGCTGTAAGGCGCTGCCGGAGAGTAAATTTCATGGACGCCAAGTTTGATAAACGGCTGCCAGTTGCGGATCACCACTTTCGAATAGACCAGCGGCGCTTTGACGTTTTCTTTCAGCGCGGCTTTCTGCGCTTCAGGGATTTCCGGCACCAGATACGGGATCATCATATTGTATCCGGCCATCACCGCCTGACCGGCGCGGACGCGGTGCAGCGTGCTGCCGGTCATATAGGTCACTTCTACCGCCGGTTTGCCTTCGTGTTCTACGTTGGCGACATGCATCCCGGTGCTGTTGAGGCGAAGCCGCACCGGCTGCCCGGCCTTATCAAGCTGGCTGTAATCGAATTTCGCCAGCACGATATCTTCCATCGTGTTACCCGGCGCGACCTGCGGGATCAGATGGCGCACCATCAGCCGGGCTAAACCGGCGTTGCCATCGGGGAAGTGGAAAATATACGGCTCGTCGAGATCGGCCAGCGATTCGGCGTCCAGCGGCGGCAAGCCCATACCTTCCAGACCCGGAAGGGCGCAAATGCGGGCGTCACTGCAAGAAGTCGCATCGATTCCAACCGCCTGAAAATCATTGGTCCGCTGCTGGAAATAGCGGATAGCAATCTCGCTCAGTCCGACTTTTTCACGCAGGAACTGGGTATAGCGGTGCCCGTCGACCCAGGCGACTTTTTCTTCCTGACTCATGCCGTGCAGATAATCTTTCGATTCAGTGTGCAGGGCGATCAGCGCCTGACGGTCAGATTCCGGCAGCGGGAAGTCACTGATGAAGTCTTTGATATCGCGGCCATTGAGGCGATCCGGTGGAATATCATCAGCCACCGCACGTCCCGGATCGCCGCTGACAATTTTATCGACGCCGAAGTTTTTACGGTCGAAATACACCCCGCGGCTGAGATGCAGATCAGGGTAAAACGTCTGATCGAAGTCTTTCGCCATCTTCTCGATATCGACGTTGAGGGTTTTCAGCAATCCCATCGCGACCGGACTGAAATTGGTGCGTGGCGACTGAAAGGACTCGCTGCCGCCGTAGCCCAGCAGCATTTTATCCTCGACGTGAAATTCATTACGTTTGGCATGTCCGCCGAAATCATCATGGTTATCGATCAACAAAATACGCTGGTCTTTACCGTGCTGTTCCTGCCAGAAACACGCCGCCGCAAGCCCGCTGATCCCGGCTCCGACCACCACCAGATCAAACTCATCTTCCACCGGCAAACCGGAAGATTCGACCTTTTTTCCTTCGCGCCCGAGGATATGCGCCGCTTCATAAGAACCCTGATGATTACCGCGCAAACCGGTAAGGGAAGGCGGGTAATACAACGACTGCGTGGCTGTTTGCGGCGAAGCCCGCAGCGCCTCAAACGGAGTCATTCCGGCAGTGACCGTAATAGCCACGCCGTTTAGAAAATCACGACGAGTGATGCCCATATTGTTTCCTTAAAATTTACATCATCAACCCGCGCGGAAGCCGCACGGCAAAAGCGTTTTGCTCAAAAAATGTCTAAGTATTTTAACAAATTTAACATAAAGAAACACTTAGCGAGCGTGACGGCGGGCGCAAATGAGGAAACAAGGGGAGTTCACCAGTAACAAACTTCTGAAAATTCCATTTTTAAAGGTTCTCCAATGGTTTGTGAAAACCTACGGGCATAACGTATTGCCTCACTTTTAAAAAGGAATTTATCAGAATGGCAATCCCGGCATATTTGTGGCTTAAAGACGATGGTGGCGCGGACATCAGAGGATCGGTTGATGTACATGGTCGCGAAGGAAGTATCGAGATTATTGGATTAGCTCATGCCCTGGAAATCCCAACTGACTCCAATACAGGTAAAATTACAGGCACAAGAATTCATCATCCTTTCGTATTTGATAAAGAAATAGATTCATCGAGTCCCTATCTTTATAAAGCTGTTACTACGGGTCAAACGTTTAAATCAGCTGAGATAAAATTGTATCGAATTAACAATGCTGGGCAGGAAGTCGAATATTTTAATACGAAGCTGGAAAATGTGAAACTGGTGTCATTATCGGCAATGATGTATGACGTGAAAAATCGTAATTTTGAAAAGCAAGGACACATTGAATGTGTGGAACTGCGTTACGAAAAAATAATCTGGACTTACACTGACGGCAACATTATTCATTCAGACTCATGGAACGAACGTGCAACTGCATAAGGAAGATTTATGACCTGGACATATAAACAAAGCACCGGTGAATTATTTCATGATGGAGTATTCATTGAAAAGGGATATTCGGGCGTCCTGACAAATAAAAATAACCCAGATCGTCAACATGTCAAAGGAATGGGACCACTTCCACAGGGGTCATATCGCGTTGGTATTGCCACAAGTTCCAAGGGACCACTTACGATTGAACTGCATCAAACCTCCGGTGAATCATATGGCAGAAGCTTATTTCGCATACACGGCGAGAGAAGAGAATGCCCAGCCGGGTTTGCTTCAACTGGTTGTATCATTATGAGCAATCCTACCCGCCGTTTAATAAGAGGAACATCAGAAACATTAGAGGTGGTGAGATGAAAATTCTTCCCTTACTTTTTCTCGTTCCAATAATGGCTTTTGCCTCTGCTACACCTAAGGATATAAGAACAAGTGTCCAGAAATATGGAAGCAACAGTTTTGCATCTAAAATAACAGCTGAAGACTGGGCTGAGACGATAAATAAAATCTCCACGGGTGACGATGAATGGCTAATGTTAGTCCCGGATTTAGCGTCTGTAGTGAATCTACAACAATCCAATCAACTTTCAGGTGCTCTCTATTACGCGCTCGATGCGAATGCTAAAGAAGCGTTAAAAGTGATGTCAATTCTCGATAAGCACCATTATAAATACCAGCAAGGAACGGATATAGCCTGCGTCCCGCCATTTGACAAAATAACGAATAGCGATATGGAGACATATAATCGCATCCGTCTTTCTTTATTAGATGCAGGACCACAAGCCGCGACTTGCCTGTGGATAATGGAGAGTTGGGTCGAAGAGATCAAAGCAAACGAGGCTCGAAAATCCTCATAGACCCTGCCGAAAATTATCGCTCATAGCCCGGAGTCATCCGAGCTAATCTTGAATGCGTTATTTTGCGAGAAGTCTCTACAGAATTTCTTCATCGGTTTGGATTTTGAGCCCAGCTTTCAGCACACGGGCGAGCCCTCGGGAAAGATCTTAAGCAGATTACGCACCAAAAAAACGGTCCGCCCTCGACGGCTTAGTGCTTCCAGTCTTCTGATGGCTTCAAGTTTCTTCATTTTATCTCTACACAAAAGCGATAGAAAAGTGTCTTTACTGTAGAGATAACGTATATGTATATGAAGTGGAGGGATGTAAAGAGGTTGACTTGAAATAATCAGGGCTACTTTTTAGCCCTAATTATAAAATGAAAGGGCTTAATCAAGAGTTGTTGATAATTCGACTAGGTCGAAGTACTCGTGAAATTTTAGTTCTGTTTGTGATCCCTTTGTATTGGTCCAGCATATTTTCAAATATGAAAGCATAGATTTATCATTTTCAATTCCACCATTTTTCCAACTCACTTCCTCTTTAGTTTGAAATGTTGTAAAAATAGAGCTTGCTTTTTCAGTTTTTATTACCTTCGTGGCAGAGTTGATGTAATTATAAATATTTGAATTTAGAGATAATGTTTTAAACTCATTCCTTAACCTTAATGATTCACTGTTGTGTTTATAAGTTAAAGTCTGTACGCCAGTTTTGAATGATGATAAATCTACATTTATATTAATTTGTTTTTGTAAGGAGATTTTAGTGTGTTCGTTGATGTTGCTCTCTTTTGTTATTTGCTGATTTGATAATTTTATGCTTTTATACGTTGAATTTTCTTTATCAAATAAGTACATGATAATAAGTAAATAAAATGGATCGAATGTTTTATTTTCTATAAGTATTAAATCACATAAACGATCGTAGTATTTTAACGAATCCCTAAGGTTTATTTGAAAAGCATCTAAAATATCAGAGCAGGTTTGCGTGAAATCATGAAATTCAACTGGCTGGGGCACGATATTTTTTGTTGAGGATAAATAGTCTTTTATTAGACTTTCAGGAGTTCTGGTTTCAAGTAACTCCTTGGTTTTGGGTGCTGAAAGAATATTCCGTCGATCAAAAAAACGACCTAAATATTGCTGCGCATCGAAATCTTTTCCGTAAACAACTTTTATTGAATGTTGAAGTTGTTCTGTGTCGGTGGATATAAAAAATACTAATCCTTTTACATCAAAAATATGCTTCACAATTTCAAGTAAATTTATTGCATAACTTGGGCGGCAGCGGTCTAATTCATCTATGAAAATAAATATAGGTAAATCTTTGTTTATTCCATCTTTCTGTTTTACATATCTTACCCAATCTCGCAAATCACATTTAATTTCCTCTATAACTGCATTTTTTTCTTTATGAAGCTCAATCATATTTTCAGTCACTGATTTCGCTATTTCAGAAAAGTCATCAACCCCAGTTATTTTTTTCACAAATCCTTGAACAAGTGCTGGGCCAACACCTTTTAAAAGAACACCAACTTTCTTTTCTGTAATTTTTGCCAAGGCCGTGAATTTATCTGACTGATCACCTAGCTGTTCCGAGATACTAGAAAAAATCGCCAGCAATGGGTCATCGGAGAAATCCTGCTTCCAGGCATCAACATAAACCGTTGGATGTTTTTCTTTGATAGTTTGCGCCAAGCGCCGGGTAAAATGGGTTTTCCCGGCACCCCATTCGGCGTTGATATTGATGACCAGATTTGATGTCTCGCCTCTGCGGGCTGCAACTTCATAAAGGAATTTAGCGTACTTAGCACGGTCAAGATTATCCGGAGGAAGCTTCTCATTCAGATACTCTACTTCGTTACTCCAGTCCCAGTTCATGCTCATTTTTGCATCCTTTTCAAATCGAAAATTTTCATCAAAATAACTTTTTTATCGACGTTAGCTCAGTTAACTCATCAATATTACATTTCATCTTATCTATCAATGACCTGATCACTATTCCTCCGGTTTTATCCCGTTTTGGGATAATTTTTCTCCCGGTTTACTCTTCCTGTGTAGACGTTTTATTTACTCATAACTCAGGAAAGGATCCTCCATGGACAACACACAGAATCATAACGACTGGCATCAGGCAGACATCATTGCGGCATTGCGTAAACGGGGCACAACGCTGGCGTGCGGGATTGAGTTCTTCGACGCTATCGAATGCGCTGTCACGATCATGGCCGAAAGGGGAGAAGGTGATTGCGCAGGCGCTGAATGTGCATCCGAGCGTGATCTGGCCGAGCCGTTATTTTGATGCGCGGGGAGAGTTGGTGGTGAAAGTCATTCGGAATTCAGCTAAATCCTGAGTGACAATGAGCTTTTTTGGAAGCTTTGCCGCAGCGATGAAAGTACAAAGTTGCTGATAAAACAGTATTCGATATTCTGCACACTGCTCTGTAAGTGAATATATTTTGTTCAGTAACTACATGAGGGCTACAATGTAGCTACACGACAAAATTGATCCGGAGGTTTTATGACTGACACTGTTGTCAGAGCTCGAGTAACTTCAGCGTCAAAGGCTGCTGCAATGGCAAACGCAAAGGCAATGGGGTTGGATCTATCGACAATCATTCGAATGGTTGTAAATAGGTTGGCTGTGAATGCTGAGCTACCCGTCGAATTGTTGCAGCCTAATGCCAAAACACTTCAGGCCATTCGTGATATGGAAAATGGAATTGGTGTTGAAAGAGTCGCAACGATTGAGGAGTTGAAGCACGATCTGGGATGGTGATATGTGCTAAGGATTGTTTATCAGACAAGATTTAAAAAGGATGCGAAAAAATACACCAACGACAAACGAGCGCAAGGAGCTATTCTGGAGACATTATCCTTGTTGCAGGCGGGTGAACCTTTACCTATTCGATATTGTGAACACCGGCTTTCAGGTGATTATGCGGGATATATGGAATGCCATGGTGCGCCAGATCTTTTACTCATTTATCAGAGAAATGACGAAGAATTGAAATTGTACCGGGTAGGTAGTCATTCTGAATTATTCTGATATCAGATGAACCCTGCGAAAAACGCCGACTTCCGTCGGCGTTTCCATTCACTCAAAAATCACTCCTTCCAGCCACCGCCCAGTGCTTTATATAAACTGATGTCCTGATTCAGTTGGGCAAGTTGTGTGGTGATCAGCGTTTGCTGAGCAGAATACAGCGAGCGCTGCGCGACCAGTACGCTCAGGTAGTTATCGACACCGCCTTTGAAGCGCATCTGCGAGAGATCATAGTTGCGCTGATTGGCGTCGGCGTCCTGCTGGCGCGCCAGCAATTCGTCTTTGTAAGTCGCCTGTCCGGCTAAGCCGTCGGACACTTCTTTGAACGCCGTCTGAATCGCTTTCTCATAGTTGGCGATATCAATTTTCTTGGTGTCTTTCGCGATGTCGAGATTGGCCTGATTCACGCCGCCGTCGAAGATTGGGATATTAATCGATGGCATAAATGACCACGCACCGGTGCCGCCGTCGAACAGTTTACTCAGGCTGCCGCTTTCGGAACCGGCGGTGCCGGTCAGCGTGATGCTCGGGAAGAACGCCGCTCGCGCTGCGCCGATATTGGCGTTAGCCGCTTTCAGCGTATGTTCCGCGGCAATAATATCAGGACGACGTGTCAGCAGATCAGACGGTAAACCGGCCGGTGTCTGCGGGAATTTCCAGTCCTGTTGCAGGGTGGCGTTCGCCAGCAAATTCTGCGGAATGGTGGTGCCGACCAGCAGCGTCAGCGCGTTCACATCCTGACGAACCTGGCGCGTGTACTGCGCGATATCGGCCTGTGCTGCGCGAACCGTGGTTTCGGCCTGCACCAGATCCTGCGAGGTGCTGACGCCGGAATCGTAACTGCGTTTGGTCAGCTCGTAGGATTTGTTCTGGCTGTCAGCGGTACTGATTGCCAGTTTCAGCAGATCGTTATCCGCCGCCAGACTCAGATAACCGGAAGCGACTTCAGACACCAGCGAGATTTGCGTCGCACGTTGCGTCGCTTCGGTGGCGAGGAAGGTTTCCAGCCCCTGATCGCGCAGGCTGCGCACGCGACCAAACAGGTCAACTTCATAAGATGTCACACCGAGATTGGCGCTGTATTGCTGATACGTCACCGGTCCGGTATTTTGCGTCGAATACAATCCTCCCGGCAGATGCTGGTTGGTTTCGCCGGCGCTGGCGTCAAGCGTCGGCAGCAGCGCGGCGCGGTCAATCTGGAAGGCCGCGCGCGCGGTATCGACGTTTAACGCCGCGACCCGAAGGTCGCGGTTGTTAGCGAGAGACATGCCAATCAGCTGATTCATCGCCGGTTGATTGAAGAAGGCTTTCCAGCCGATATCCTGCGCAGCGCCGGTTTTCGCACCATCCCAGTTGCTGGCAACCGGCAGCGCAGGGCGCTGATAATCCGGCTCCATCGTACAGCCCGCCAGCAGGGTGAGTGAAAACGCGCCGATAAGCGACAGCGCGAAATGCGGTTTATTCATGGTGTGTTGCCTCAGACGCCGGAAGCGCCTTCTCTTGTTTTTTCGATTTGCGGGTGAACAAATTCACAATCGTCACGTAGAACATCGGGACGAAGAAGATCGCCAGGAAGGTCGCCGTAATCATCCCGCCGACCACGGCGGTACCGATGGAATGCTGGCTGCCCGCGCCCGCGCCGCTGGAAATGGTCAG
>Ga0308168_1001389_pt1 | contig 22251 bp, 19 predicted proteins | sample PhyCR2_FD_202133 | JGI IMG/M metagenome (GOLD analysis project Ga0308168, IMG submission 202133) | Phyllosphere microbial communities from UC Gill Tract Community Farm, Albany, California, United States - DLSLRC.R2 | ecosystem: Host-associated > Plants > Phyllosphere > Unclassified | place: USA...
TCGATCGGCTTTCAAGGGGGGGCCGGCTTGTCGAGTGAAAGTTGTCGCAGCTTTAGCCGGCATTACGGAAGAGTGACGAGACCGCGTAAGACAGGCGCCCCAAATATCTGACATTATAGAAGTAATGACATATGTAACATGCGATGCATCAGCATCTTAACGTATTCCTTAATATTATCCACTTCGAACTTGACACTCTCAAATCGACAATATTTTTGGTAATGTCGAGTTTGCTGCGTAGTCGTATGAGACATGGGTTGGACGCATTTCAGGTATCACGAACCGTCATTGGACAGTCCTTGTGCGATGCAGCATGATGCTTATGTCTCCTCTATCTTCCTCCAGGAAAATAGATTCAACCCGCCTCCCGGCGGGTATTTTTTTGCCCGTTTCTCTCCTGTCAGAAGAGCTCGGCGGCCAGTGTTCTTGATTCGCTTTGGCGCCAGGGTACTGGACTCCCATAATCCTAGCGAAAAGCCAGCGCTTGGCCAAGCCGAACTCAGTCGTTCACACATCAACGTCTGTTCATTGTCGGTCTCTCGACAATTTTTCGAAGCCGTCGGGTTTGCGCGGCCCGTCGTCTAGTTTTGCGGACAGAGGCCAGCCAGGGTGTATTGGCATGCCAGCATCGGGCCTCAGCGTTCGTCCTCGACAGCGATCGCCTGCGATGCCGTGACGTGTCACAGAAAACGTGCCGATTCTGGCCGCTGGTCTATTTACCTGCGGAACTTATCTTTGACCTGTCCAGAACATCATCAACAAATCCGCCCAGCCGCTTGGCTCCGATGTTGACGTCACTTTGTCGCTGAGCTACGCCCGCTGCGCCAGCTGGCGTGCGTCCTAGTTCTGAACCATTCTATTTTATTGCCATTATGAAATCTATTTCCTTGGTTGGGCTGGCCCGTTCCCGTCAGGTCTCGGTCGCGAAAACGCGCCCGTGAAACGCTGAAACCGTTCGGCAAAACTACTCAACATAACGCGGGCTATGTTGAGTAGTATAAATTGTAAGTCATAAATATACCTGTTATGATACCTGTACGTTTTGTTTAACTGGACCCGATGAGCCGCCCCCCTTTCCGCCTGCCCGACGATCAAGCCCGCCGCATCGCCCAGCGCGTTGCGGTGCTCGACCAGGACATTCCTCTCGACACCAGTAACCATCGTCCCTTCGTCGGCGCCTTTATCGAGGCCGTACACGACGCGACCGGAAGCTATTTCAGTCCGATGATCTACCAGCGGCTCCTGCGCGCCTATGCGCCGGCGCGGCGACCATCGACTGCAACTATCGCCAGCGAACGGGCACGCATCATGGACACTGCCGAGCAGCTCGAGCGTGCCGCCGGACTCGATGACGTTCAGCGCGAGCGATTTACGGAGGCGATTCGAACCGTCATCGCCGACGAGCTGGACCAGCGGCTGGCCAGTTTGCCGGTAGCCGATACAGCGACGGGTTCAAGCCAGGTTGAATTTTTCAAGAACCGGCTCGCAGAGTGCGAAAGCGAATTACGGGCCCTTCGCGCCACCGCGGCCCAACTAGTTACCAACCTGGCCCTCTCGACACAGCGTGCCGAGATCGCTGATCGCGAACTCGGCGACCAGCGTCAGGCCAACGATAAACTTCTCGAGCAGTTACGTGTTGTCCAGGAAAGCGCGGATGGCAACCGGCGGTTCGCCCTGATGTCGATCGAGGAAGTGCGTGGCGAAGTACGCCATTGGAAAGACCGCTGCGTCGATCTCGAATTGCAGCGGCAGCGTGACCTCCAGCAGCTTGACGCGATGCGTCGGCTGGTCAGTGAACAGGACAAAGCAAGGAACAAAGGATTTCGATGACAAACGTATTTGGGCAGCTGGTACCTGCTTCAGGCCTGGAAGTCAGCAACGCGCTTGGTGTAGTGTCCGATGATTGGCACGCCGCTGAAGTCTGGCTGCAAGCGATCGCGAACCGGCCACGCCGGAATTCCCCTCTGACCGTGACAGCGTACCGGCAGCACCTGGCAAAACTGCGCTGGTATTGTGAAAACGTAAGCATGAACCTGCCGTCCAAGTGGACTGTCCAGGATGTCGACGCTTTTTATCGTTTCCTGAAGGAGCTTCCTGAGCACGCATTGTGTGAACGCGACTATGCCGGCCGCTACGCCGAACTGGGCGAAGCTGGATACACGCCATTTCGGTGCGTACCCTCGGCAAGCAGCCGCTCCGACATCCAGAAGTGCGTGCACGCGCTGTTTCGGGCATGGCGGGAAGTCGGCTATATACAGGCCAACCCGATGGGTTTTCACGGCGCGGGAACGGAGAGAAAGATCAACGCCAACCGCGCGGTATCGCTCGACCTGTTCGACCTGGTGCTCGAGACCATGGAAGAACAAACGAAAGATACGTTCGAAGCACGGCAGCGGCATGTGCGTGACCGCTTCCTCCTGATCGCCTTGCGCGAGCTAGGCCTGCGTTCGAGCGAGTTGGTCAAAGCGAGCATGGGCGCGTTCCGGCGACTGTCTGATCCGAAGTCGGGACGGTCCTACTGGATCATGCACGTGACCATGGAAACAGCCAAGGGCGGCCTTGAACGCAAGATACCTGTCACCCGGCAGGTATTCGAGGCCTTGGTAGCATACCGGGAAGCGTTCGGCCTGCAGGCCTTGCCCGGCCCTGCCGATACAACCCCCCTACTACTGTCGCCAAGGACGCACCGCAACGCCACTACCGTCCGGGGCGTGCCACTGAAAACTGTTTCTACGCGGCGTGACTTCGGCAAATGGCGAGCCATCACCTCACGCCACGGTTTGTACTATGTCGTGAAGCAGCGCTTGGGCGCTGCGGCGACGTTCCTCGAGTCGATCGGCGATCATGATCGGAAGACGCAGCTTGAGCAAGCATCGCCCCACTGGCTGCGTCATACCTTCGCTAAAGCCGCGCTGATGCAGGGGGAAGACATGCGTAGTGTCGCCGCCTGGCTAGGCCATCGCGACATCGGTACCACGATGATCTATACCGAGCAGGAGGCACTTGACCTGATCAGACAAACCGAACAGGTCCGGCCGGATGTCTTGGCGTTTGAAGCACAGTGGAGTCCGCCACGATAGGCTCGACCGGATCAAGCGATGCGGCGCTCGGGCGCTGCAGGCGATTCTCTCTCGGTTTACAAGTCGCCAGAACACGCTATGGAACGAGTTGAGCGATTTGTGCGCGGTGTGAGTGCCAGTGTGATTGTGTGAACGTCGCCGGTGGTGTACGCAGGCGCTCAGGCGGCGGGCTTTGTACATAGACCACCGCTGGCTTGTCGTTGCAGTCGCGACCTGCCACGGCCCAGAGGCTCGAATAGTTAACGGGGCTCATCGGTTGGTCCCAGCGTACGCTTGCCTTGCCGTCCGCCTGGTCCGACCAGCGCATCAATACGCCAAAGCAATCCATGGCAGAGGCGGCGAACACATGGCAGGCAACCCAGGCCTTCGTTGTTCTTGACCAGTGCGACGGGATCGTCTCGGGCCTGGCGAGATGCCACCCAACGATCCCATACAGCTCCTTTGTGGGCGGCACATACAGATACCGAGGCGCGCAGCAGCCTTCCCAGAACATGCGCCACCGGAGGAATGCCATTGCATACGGACAGAAATCGACTGTCGATTTTCCATGCATGTTCCACCAGAGAGACTTCGCCGCGCTACGAATACAACGCTGGTGCTTTTTCAGGACATGTCGCCACAAGTGCCTGCGAAGGGCTTTGTAAGTGTCCAGCAAGCGTGCAAGGCACTCTGCCGAATCGGACGCTACCGTGGATTCGGTCTTCAGCGACGTTGTATCGTCCGCCTCGTCACTATCCTCGTCGTCGTGGAAATCGCAAAGATGGCTACACCCACACTCATGCCTGGTTATGTACTGCGTTCGTCCACCAAGCCGTTTGACCTGCGCCCCCGGAACTACGTCCTTTAATACCTGGGTGAGGAATCCTGCATAGCTCGATGTGATTTCCACTTCTTCGTGCCGGACAGCGGTGATTCCGAACCTGGCGGCGTGCTTCAAGAGATTGCGAGCATCCGTAGTATTGATCAGTTCGGCGCCTGCGGCGATGCGATGAAAGCGCAGCGGATCTGCCAGCAATGCCTCTTCATGCGCCTGGAGTCGCAATATCTTTGGCCGATCCTCCCGAATTGTCGGTGCCATGTCGAAGCCGCAATGTGGGCAGGTGAAGGGTTGCTTACTAAACGTCTTCGTCAGCTTGTATGGAATCGTCCCTCTGCAATTTAGGCAACGGTCGACCAGCATTTGTCCATGAAGCGGACAGGAACGGGTATGACGAAGCTGAAACAGTGGACTGTGGAACCCTGAACTCATGCACGTCACACACCACCTCAGGCAATCGCTGGAATCGAGCACGCTGCCGGGTGCAATATTGAAGAGAAATGCCTCGCGAACGGTTCCCTGGTCGACGCGCAAGAGTGAAGCGAGCACCGCAATGTCGAATACAGCGCCGTCGCGCAGATCGACTTGTGGCTTGGCGAGAATGGCAGAGCGTTTGCCGCATTGGCGGCTTATGACCAGACGAGCTAGGTCACTCGTGGCCATCTGATTGAGATATGCGAACTTCCAGAAAAGTGTCCAGGCCGACTCCCACTTTACGTGCCAGTCGCGTCGCCAACACCACTGCTGGGGCTGCGGCATATAGGTGTCGAGAATGATTTGCCCAGCACGCATGGCTCGTCCTCAGTTTGCAGGCATGCCCAAGTGCAGTTCCTCCAACGCACTGCAATAGAAGGATTCCGCCACCGCCAAGTCCCACATCGCCGGCGTGAAAGCGAAGTTGGCGGTATCCAGACTCATGCCCTCTTCCAATGCGATCTCGACTGTATGAGCGAAGTACTGCATCGGTATCTCGATGGGTAGGTTTGGCAGCGCCTTCGAATGGGCGCGCTGGAACGCCTGCCAGACAGAAAGCGCCTGGTCGACTAGCCGAAATCCGTTTGCATAAGCGCGTGGAAAAAAGAAGCGGGTGTACGTCCAGTCGCTGTTTTCCGGGAAAGTCGCTTCGTCATAACCTTGCAGACACGTCGCGATACTGTCGGCGTCGGTCAAGCCGTCAAACCGCAACTCACCCACCATGAATCGCAGGATAATCTGGCTCTGACTACTCTGCCTGAACGCCGACTTCTGGTTCAGCAGCTGCGGCTGCCCGACCAGCAGCGTGATCATCCGGATGCCCTTGCGCTCGAGGCAATCGTGCACGTCGCGCAGCCACTCGTATTCGATCGTGCCCAGCCGCTGGGCCTCGTCGGCGAACATGATCAGCCAGTTGTGTCCAGACTCATCTACAAGTTCGGTCAGACGCTCGATCAGCCGGCGCCGTTTACGCGTCGAATTCCCCTTGAGTGCTTCCGGATGACCTGCGGCTTCCAGCAACGTGGTAAAGAACGCGTCCTCCGATGGTTTGATCTTGTTCTCTGTTCCCCAGCTCAGGCAGACTACACCGGGATACTCGTCACATAACGCGTTTTTCACGTAGCGGATCGCGTAGGTCTTTCCAACGCGCGGATCCGCGAACACAATCGCTCCAGGTGTGTGGTTGCGAACGAGGCGCTTGACCTTGGCCATCAGCGCATCGATGCTGGGCGTGGCGAGCATATATTGATGCCGGATCAGTGGGTGAAGCTTGGTATCGATTGGGCGAACAAAGGACTCGGACATGAAAGCACCCCTAAAAAACGAACGTACGACGGATCTGCATCGCCTTGGGTTTGGGCTGTACCGGATCCGGTAGCTGGGCCGGCTCTTGCAGCGTCACTTCGACATTAGGTGCAGTACCGCTCGACTCGAGAACCTGGTCGGTGGCGCTGTCTCCGATGACGTCGTTCTGAACAGTGTCCCTGACTTTCGCGAGACCGTTTGCGGCACGGGTACTGGTTTTTGCCTGCTTCCATTTGTACTTTGCCCAGGCACGTGTAGGGCACTCATCCGGATCGAGCCGCAGCTTTCGCTCAGCGGTCAAACGATGAATTTCCTGTCTTACACGAAGCGAATGTGGCGTGAAGTTCCATGGGCGCGCAGCCGTCAATATCCCCAGTTCGGCCCCGTCTTCGAAGAACGCCTTCACAGCACGAATATCGCGTACGTCGTAATAGATCCGCAGTTTTTTCCCGATCAAAGCCGCATTTCCCGAGAGTGCATGGCTGGTATAGCGAACGTACGCGAAGTTGATGTGCGGTCTGATGCCCTTGCTAGTGGATCCCTTGATCACGACGACGCGCGCCTCCTGCATCAGGCACAGGTTGCTGCGTAAAGGGGCAGGCACGGTGCGAAGAAAACCGCCTTGCGCCTTGACGGAGAACGCCATGGCTTCCAGCGGTGTCTTCCCGCTGACGCCAGCGTGTGCGGTGCCGTTGTAATTGGCGATCAGCACGTGAATCATGTCTTCCAGTTCGGTCAGCTCGACCCGTAGCCGAGTGTTTCCTTCGGGCTCGCCCAAAGCCCGTTCGATCGACTCCGGTGAGTTCCCGACAGTGCCCGGAAGCCGATGTGCGAAGTGGCGGGCGATGAGATGGAAGAAGCGCTCGATATGCGGGCGGGCATTGGGATCGCCGCCCCGGCCGTTATCGGTCCAGCAGCCGACAATGCGGTTCAAGCGCGTCAGTGTGTCCCCTGCCAGCTGCGATTTCGCCCCGTCCATCCGGAACCAATCCCAGCAGGCATAGGCCGTTTCAGGAATTACGGTCGACGGAAAGCCGCCGTCTGGTTTCAGCTGCAAATCCGGAATGGTGTAGGTCCGTGGTGGCGCGGGTACCAGTGCCGACTGGAGCGCGGCCGCGACGTCATCCTTGTTGTACTCCATGCCGAGGGCGATGTGGTAGCCGAGTACTGCGCGCGAAAACACATCGAGTGCGACGATGATCCAGATGCGATGCAGTTCGAGTACCTGCTCCATCCCCATAGGATCGATCAGCCGCACGTCGAGCCGCAAATCCATTTTGTGTCCGTCGAATTCGACTACTTCGAACGCACGTGTGGCCGCCGGCGCCTGGACGTCGTCGGTCGCCCTGACACGGGTCTTGGTACCGCCAGAGTGAGAAACAGCCATGGCAAAGTCCTCGTGTGAAGTCCTCAGTACATAGGTGTGCAGAGAGCGAAAGGCCACGCGCTTGGTGTTGAGCGGATACCGCTCGGCGGTGATACCCGCATTCCGACATGCTGCGACAAACTCGGCGTGGATGTCGTAGATGGGCTGGCGGACCTGTCGCCCGAGCGCGGCCTTCTTGCTTCGAGCCTTGATGGCCTTTCGAAGAGCCTTTTCGATGCCCGGGTAATCTCGCAGTAGTTGGGTAAAGGCGCCTGCACAGCCGGAGGTTGAGTAAGGCGTGGGCTCGACCACAGTTTGCCGCTCGTAGTCTTTTACATGTTGAAATGGCAGCACAGCTCGGAAACCATAGATGCGCCCATCTGGGTGTAAGCGCAAGCAGCGGCGCGCGGCGCGGTACAGCGCTGACTTCCCCACGCTGTGCTTGGCAAGGATGTGCGCAACGGGGATGTCGGGTTGACCAAACAGTTCGGCAACGGCTTGGCTCAACCGGTGAAAGGCATCCTGCTCATCGTCCGGTAGGTGTGTCGGGTCCGCGGACGGCCAGAACTCGATGAGCGGGGCTTCGAGACTCAATGTTCGGCGGTCGAAGCGCTCCAAACTGTGTTCGCTCATGGCGCCTCGATGATGTGTTCCGGTCCGAGCCTGTGCGTCGCGATTTGCTTGCATACGGCCTGGCCGCGATGCAGGAGCAGATAGATGCCTATCCTGATGGTCGTGCTGTCGTGAAGCGCGAATTCCTCCTGCAGCTGGCGTATCGATTTTGGTTGCGCGATGGAGGTGGCCAAGTCCTTGCTCAAGGTTTGCGGTACGAATCGCTCGAACGCCGACAGATCGCGGATCATGCTGCCCCAGTTGGCAAGGGCGATCGCGTGGTCGGCCATATATTCGGGATCGAGACAGCGGACCAGGGCACCGTCGAGCGTGGTACCGTCTAGATCGGCCAGGATCTTGTGTTTGGATTTCGAATTGGCCACGTTGCGCTCGCTTTCCCTGAGCAGCACGAGCAGCTCTTCCCCATCAGCGCGGCGAGTCCAGAAGTCGAAGCACCGATGCCTGGAAGCTCCTGGGATTTTCATGGGCCGCTCACAGAAGCTCAGTACCTGCGAACTGCCCTCGAGCGTCGTCCAGAGATCCAGTGCATTGCGACCGAACAGGGTCACCTGGCGCCTCAGCTTGGGCGAATAGACATCGAAGCGGTGGGCCTTGTGTGGACGATCCATCACAACAGGTTCTACAAAGCGTGGTGCCGTCGACATCTCAGCCTCCTAGCGCGCATTGTGCGAGCCAAGCATATGCTTGAGCTAACTAAGCCGGCGCACGATTGTGCGTTACCGCACATGGTCGACCGGGTCTTACGTCGTCGAGCACCCGTAATGATTTAGCAAGTGGCGAAAGTCATCATGTCAGCTAGCAGCACGCCAGTACATCGACTCAGCAGGCAGCGGCACTTGAACAGTGTGGTAAGTGATGGACCAGCGTCCGCTCGCACGGGGCGACTTGATAGTGGCGTTAGCACTTGCTGGCCCTGAGCCAAGTCCATGTTTCGCGCCGATCGGTACAAGTCCCACACTCGTTTACCAAAAACAATTGGCGATTTCTTCAATTAAAAAATATAATACGCCAATTGATTTGCCAGTTTTACGACTGGCTCTTGGAGGTGGAAGTGAAGGCTAATGAAGTGCTCGAAGATTTCGAATCGGATTTCGCCAATTTGGCGAGGCTTGCGGCAAGTGGCTCGGTGGAGGATGTTCGGTTGTATCTCGCCAAACTTGTGCGCAAGTACCGGACGATTCGGCCAGCGTTTTCCGGGAAGTTGGATCAGTCTCTCAAGTCGAGCCAGACTCGCGCATCGGGTCCGTCGGTGATGCGGCGCGGGCCGGCGCCCGCTGACGCCCAGCCGCTGCTGCCGCAGGATCAGGACACCCGGCAGTCGCTCGTACGCGTGTTTGATGACCGCGAGGGCTTGGCCGCACCCATTCTTCCCGAAGATCTTTCTAAGCAGATCGACGACATCGTGCGCGAGCACCACCAGCGTGCCAAGCTGGAGGCGCACGGCATTCGCCCGACTCGCTCAGCAATCCTGGTGGGCCCTCCTGGTGTAGGGAAGACCCTGTCGGCCCGCTACGTGGCCGCGCGTATCGACAAGCCGTTGTGGGTGCTGGACCTGACGACAGTGATGAGCAGTCTTCTTGGCAAGACGGCTAACAACCTGCGTCTGGTGTTCGAGTCGGCTAAGCAAAGCCAAGCAGTGCTGTTACTTGACGAAGTCGACTCGATCGCCAAACGTCGCAGCGACGACTCCGACGTTGGGGAATTGAAGCGGCTTGTGACCGCGATCCTCCAGGAAGTGGACAACTGGCCTGATTCGGGGCTGCTCCTGGCGGCGACGAACCACCCTGAGCTGATTGACCCTGCACTCTGGCGGCGTTTTGACGCGATCCTTCAGTTCGAGGTGTCTGACCGAGATGCGGTGGCCCTGGCGATTCGCCGCTTCCTCGGCCGCGATGCCGAGCAGTTCGATCCTTGGATCGGCGTTATGGCGTCCTCGCTTATGGGACAGTCCCTGTCGGACGTCGAGCGCTCGATTCTTACGATGCGCCGCAACGCTCTCATTCATCAGCTAGAACCATCTCGTTTGGCCGTCGACTTGGCGGTACGCCACGCCGGAGCGATGGACAAGATCGCGCGCCGTGACCTGGCCATCTCGCTGGCTAAGCAAGGGGCGATGTCGCACAACCAAATTTCGGAGTTGACCGGGGTTGCCCGCGATACGTTGCGTAAATATGCTGGCCCCTCTCCCTTAAAGGGCCGCGGACATAAGAAGGAGTGAAGATGGCCAATCGATTTATCATCGGCAAAGGCGAGCTGTTGACTTATGACATCGGCGCGCCTCCGATGTTTGCGAATAAAGTCCATCCGTACACCCTCGAGCAGGCCCAGCAGGTCTTGATTCCGCAGATTGCGACCGCGGCGGCTGAGTTGGCCCGGTTGCCGCGTGAGGCATGTCCCTTCGATCTGGCCGTGGCGAAGTTGCAGCTGCACCCTGCCTATATTTCGAAGTCATACTTCCCGCGTGCAGTCCTGCGCGACACAGGTCTCGTATCAATCGGCAGCCGCACTATCCGCTTGCATCCGCGCGAGGACACAAGGAAGAACGCGCCGCCTGAATGTGAGACGACCGAACTCTTCGTGGCTGGCTCGCGTTCGGCGCTCGCGCGTTTGCCTACCCTGGCCAGTCAACTCGATCCTGACACCCCGGCCGGTGACCAGTTTCGCCGCATCGAGAATTTCTTCAGCATGACGCCGGTCGATCGAATCAAGCTGTTCGAAGACTACGATGGTAAGGTGTTCGAGGTCGGTCTGCACCTCGCTCCCGGCCATTCGAGCACGGCGCTGCGCGATGCATTCGCCATCTTCGCCGGTCAACACGGGTTTACGGTCAATCCGAAGTATGAGTTTCCGGTAGGCGGCATGCTGTTCGTGGCGGTCGAAGGTCCGACCAGTGGACTCGACGGCTTGGCACAATTTACATTGCTTCGGGTGGTGCGTCCGATGCCCAAAGTGCGCAGCGCCCGGCCAATCGCCCGCTCGAGCGCTGTGGCTGTCGGGTGCACGTTGCCGCTGGCAGCTCCTCTGTCGAGCGAGCCGAAAGTCGCTATCCTCGACGGCGGCCTGCCGGAACAACACGTCTTGACACCGTACGTCAATCATTACGAGCGCAGTGATCCGGACGCCGCTGATGTCCCTGACTACCTCGAGCATGGATTGGGCGTGACCTCCGCCGTGCTGTTTGGGCCTATCGAACCGGGGGGCACCACGGCGCGGCCGTTCGCGCCAGTAGATCACTACCGCGTCCTGGATGCGCGCTCTGACGAGGAGAACCCATATGAACTCTACCGCACACTCGGGCATATTGAAGAAGTTCTGCTGACCCGCCAGTACCAGTTCATCAATCTCAGCCTGGGGCCGGATCTGCCGTACGAGGACTCCGATGTCCATGCCTGGACTGCCGTGCTCGACAATCTTCTTAGCGATGGCGAGACCCTCATGACCGTTGCGGTCGGCAACAACGGTGAGCGCGATGCCGAGCTGTTCCTAAACCGCATCCAGGTGCCGGCCGACAGTGTGAATGCGCTGTCGATCGGGGCGGCTAACCATTCCGGGGCCGGATGGGCGCGCGCAGTCTACAGCGCGAAGGGGCCGGGGCGTAGCCCTGGGCGGCGCAAACCCGACGCTGTGGCGTTCGGCGGTTGCGGTAAGGAGTATTTTCATGTGCTTCGCTCGGGTCGGCGCCCCGAGTTGGCGGCGACGATGGGTACCAGCTTCGCCTCCCCGTTCGCGCTACGCACCGGCATTGGCGTGCGCGCTATCCTCGGAGCCGACGTCGATCCACTCACGATCAAGGCGTTGCTGCTGCATGCCGTCGACGGATCGGCGGAGTGCGGCATCGACGAAATCGGTTGGGGGCGCGTTGCGAGTGAGGTCGCCAACGTCGTCACCTGCGGCGACGGCGTCGCGCGAATCATCTATCAGGGCCGCCTGCGCCCGGGCAAATACTTACGTGCCCCGATCCCGCTGCCTACCGGCGAACTCGAAGGCAAGGTCAAGATCACGGCGACGTTCTGCTATGCCAGTCCGGTCGATGTCGAGAACGCGGCGAGCTACACCAAGGCAGGTCTGGGTATTACGTTCCGTCCCCACTCTGGTAAGCTCGGCGGACGCGAAGCGAAACCTCGTTCGTTCTTTACCGTCTCAAAATTCCGTACCGAACAGGAGCAGCGTAGCGACCTAGGCAAGTGGGAAACGGTGCTCCACGCAAGCGACAATTTTTACGGATCCAGTCTGCAGGAACCGTGCTTCGACATCCACTACAACGCACGTGAAGGCGGCGACACCATCGGCGCGGGTGCCGACTGGATTCGCTACGCGCTGGTTGTCACAGTCGAAGCCAAGAAGCACTTGGACCTGTACGACCGCATCCTTGCCGATCACGTCAAGCTAAAAGAACTGCAAGCCCAGGTCAGCCTGCCAATTCGTGTTTGAACAACTGCCGGTTCCTGCTCGAGCAAGTGGGATAGTGGGGACCTACGATTCGACGAGTCCCAAATTTACTTCACCGAGAAATGAAGTAAAAGTGCGACTGTTGTGGGATTTTCGCCTGATTGACACTATGGGACCGGCGAAGTCCCAAGTTCCACTTTTACTTCATTGGACGACGACCGACCTCCAGCCGGGCATCCGCAAGCTGCACATCGGCCACTTTGCCTTCATGCGCGCGTACGTGCAGGGCCTCGATTTGCGAGATATCTGGGACCGGTATTTGGCCGTGGAGGGCAGCCGCACGGACGTGCGGCACGTACGCAGGGCGGTCGCCTGGATGCGCGACGCGTTCGCGGCCGCAGCGCACCGTCACAAACGTCACGCGGTGGCCAGGCTTGTGCGCATCGACGTAAGCAAGGTGCGGGACCGGGACGGTTCGCCGGGGCCGGCGCCGTCATTGGAAGATTTCGCGGCCGAGCACGGTCTGGAAGATTTCTCGTTCGAAGACCAGTTGGCCTACTACCAGGAGGCACACGGTACTGGAACCCAAAAGGAGAAGCGGAGCGCGCGTCTGCTACGCCGCCAGCTCGACGCGATCGCTTGGCTCGAGCGTGCCGCGGCCGAAGCGCCGCATCCGGACGACGGTGTGCGCGCCTGGCTCCCGTTCGACCTGGCCAGCCGGCTGGAAGAGGCTGGCATGGTCAAGCTTCGACAACTGGTCGAGCGTATCAACGGTGTGGGCAGAAATTGGCACGCACCGGTACACGCGATTGGCGCCGGCAAGGCCGATCGCATCGTCGCCATGCTCCGCACTTTCCATGCAAGCACCGGTCTGCGCATCGGCGCGCACGTGCTGGCCCCTCGCTCCGAGCTCGACATCGATGCACTGCACCTTGTGGTGCCGGCGTCGACGTCGGTCGTTCCCTTGGAAAAGTTTGCGGTGCCGGGCGACCTGGACGGGAGCAACGGCCGCTTCCGCGCTCCGCGTTACCAGTGCCAGCTCGCGGCCACGAACGACTATGAGGCGTTGATTTCGTTCTTGCGCGAGAAACAGGGCAGGCACACCGGCGGCGCCAGCGCCCGCGCAGGGGTAGGGAACCCACTCGGCTGGCTGCGTCACCTGGGGCCGACGGCGCGGGCCTATCGAACCGAATGCGAGCGTTTCATGCTGTGGGCCATCCTTGAGCGCCAGAAGCCACTGTCGTCGATCGATTTCGACGATGCGGTGGCATACCGCGCGTTCCTGGCAGATCCGCAGCCGGCCGAGCGTTGGTGCGCACCACGCAGCCGCGGTCGCTGGGGGCCGTCTTGGCGCCCTTTCGAGGGACCTCTGGAAGCGGCGGCTCAGCGACGTGCGTTGACGATGCTGGGGACCTTCTATCGCTTCCTGGTCGATCAGCGTTACCTGACCGGGAATCCATGGACCGGGATTAGCAAACCGCGCGCACCGTCAGGCGCCGCGGAACATACGCGCAGCTTCACACAGCATGAATGGGACTTCATCTGTGAGCGGCTGGCGGCCCTGCCGGCGACATCGGCCAACCTGCGCTTACGCATGGCGTTGCCAATTCTCTACGTCGGCCGTCTACGCCGGGCGGAAATCGTGCAAGCCCGGGTAGGGCACATTCGTTGGACAGAAATGCCGGCGACACCTGACGAACCAGCGACGGCCAGTTGGGAGATCCTCGTGACGGGGAAGGGGGATAAGCGGCGCCTCGTACCCCTGGGCCAGGTGCACATCGACTCGATCGCACACTATCTTGCGTCGCGCGGGTTACCTGCGAATGTCACCCATCCCGACAATGCGAACGTGTACTTGCTCGGCCAGGCGGTCGACCTGCAGAAGCGTACGCCCTGGGCAGCAGGTAAAACGGTCGATCCGCTACGAGGTATCCATGCCCAGACCCTATACGACCAGCTGAAGGTATTCTTTGCCGACTGCGCTGCCCAGCTGGACCGTGTAGCTCCACAGTCGGCGGCGCAGCTGCGCCGCGCAAGTACGCATTGGCTGCGTCACACCGGGATCACGCATTCCCTCGCCGCCGGCACGCCTCTTGAGGTCGAGATGCTGGTGGCTGGACACGCGTCGCTGGCCACGACTTCGAAGTACGCGCACGCGGAAACACGGCGGCGCTTGCAGGGCAGCGCTAGTTTCCTGGCAAAGCAAACACCGGTTGTTCCAGATGCATCTTGAGACCAGTGCTTTGCACCGTTACTTTACTGGCGATTTTTACGGAATTCTTTGGGCGAGTACACAGCTGCCTTTGCCGGATCGAATTGCCTGTTCGGTCTAGGCTTCCTTGGGTGGGGTCGCCTACGTAAGCCGAGCAGCGTCAAGACGGCTGCAATACCGAGCAGGGACACGCCAATCGCTTTCAGGAAACTAAAATCGTCCATATCCTCTGATTTGTAGAGATAGCTGTGCTTAGCCATTATAGGCATGCATTTCTTCTCAGGAGTAGCTGGACGACTTTACGACTAGGTCACATTGTCTGTCGGTGGATGTCTGCTTAATCAATGGGCATCGCGCCGAAAGCTGCATAGCTGCTGGGTTTGAGGATCGAAAAAGCGTAGTTCTCCACAGAAATTGTGGATATTTCTCGGCGGTGCGGGGAAGTAAGTGGCGAGCACTTTCGCGCGCGAAAGTAGCCCACTATCTGGCGGCTGACGTTGTAGAAGTTGTTATCAGGGCGTGGTCGTGCTTTCGTCGAAGGGTCGAAGTAACGACGTTGCACATGTTTGTTAGTTGCATTTCTTAGCCGGGTTGCTCGCCTGTTCTCGTTGGAGAAGCTGGTCAATCCTTTGGCATTGCGCTCGCGAGAGCCAAGATGATCCGCCGGCAGCACTCGGCGTCATACGCCGCACGGTGAGGGCGGCCTATGACACTCGCCGGGCCGTCGACACCTGCCATCGACATAGCCAGACTCAGCCTTGGCCAGCGGCCGTCGTTCGCATGAGTCAGCATCTCCATTGTGCATGCCCAGCGATCGGCAGCTGGTGTCGCAAGTCCATGGCGCCGACTGGACTGCTCGAACATGCGCATGTCGAAACTGGCATTGTGGGCGATCAGCACGCGGCCGTGCACCAGCTCGGTGAGAAGCGCGGCGATGTCAGGCCAAGCCGGCGCATCTACCAGGTCTACATTGGCAAGGCCATGCACTGCAGTCGCTTGCGGCGGAACATCGTCTACAGGTTTGACAAGCGCTTCGAGCAGGACTGTTCCGTCAGGCTCCAGCACCGCCACCTCGATGATCTCGGCGTTCTCGCCCAGACCAGAAGTCTCCGTGTCCACAAATAGCGGATTGAGCGACAGTAGATGGGCCGCATCCCGGCAGATAGCCAGCCAATACCGCCTCTGTTCCTCAGCATAAATGCGGTTCAAGCAATCGTAGCAATTGCCGGCTCCATTGAGCGCGAACCTTTCGATGCGCTGTCCGCAGCCCGCGCATGCCAACGTGCCAACCAACCGCCGGCCGGCCGCCAGCGCCGCCGCCTGCGCTGGCGTCGACGCACGGTAAGGTCGCATTGCAACGGCCAAGCTTGCGTCGTATTGGTAGACCCAGCCCATGCCCTGCCAGTAGCGGGCGGCTGGCTGCTGGCCAGGCGCGGGCTTGAGGCGCTCGGCCTTGAGCTGCGTCTTCGTCAGGAGTCGAGTCGTCGCCATATGGTCTGTACAGAGAATGTCAGTATAAGTACGGGTACTTATACTAACTTAATCTTTTCGGCATAGGCCTTGTAGAAGGCTTTCACTTCCCGCTCAGTGTCCTCGGTCAGCTGGATCTTCCCGACGCGTCCGCCCCCGCTGCGTTCAGCTTTTCCGTACTGTTTCAGCAGCGACGATGCGAGGGATTGGCCGAACATATTGGTCTGCCATTCACGGACGCCGGCCCGACTTGTCTCTACACCACGCAGTGCGACAAAAGTCAGGTTCTCGATCAACCATCGTCGCCATCGCTTGACCACGCCCCCATATGCAGCCGCCGCAGCCCGAGCACCGATAACATCGTTTGCAGCCAGCTCCCGACTGATCCGGCTCTTTGCGAACTTCGCCTGGGCATAGAAATTGTTGGGGTACAGCACAGACTCTTTTAGTTCGTCGTTGACAGCTTCCACGACGCAAGCAAGCCAATGAGCCATGAGACACCATGATTTAGTATAAGTACGGGTACTGATACTAACGCTGTGCCTAATCGAAAGCAACCGCTCCTACGCGAATCGCAAGAAATCCCAACTTGTAGTATTGGTTCGGAATGTCACGCCAGGCGCGTATTCCGGTTTCGATGGATCATCAGTGCTGTGCGGATCTGCTATGCCTGAACGTCCATGGCGGCGTCGGCGCTGCATCGCTCCACAGCCCAAGGCGGGCGCCCCGCGCATGCCCCTCGAGAACGGGAAGGGAGGGATCTTTGTTATAGCGAACATAGACCCAGGCCAACCCGCGTGCAACCTGCTCCCGGTTAACATTCACGCCTTCGCAAATCACGAGCGCTACCGTGCGGCCGTAGCGGTCGACGTCGACGGCCTGGTAAGACGCATCTTTCCCATAGCAGAGGTCGGACAAGGACTGTTTGGCACGTTGGCCATAGGCTTGGGCTTTCTCGGGAGCGTCGATATTAGCCAGGCGAATCTTCACCGGCCGGCCGTTATCGAGCATTGTCAAGGTATCCCCGTCCGCGACCCCGACCACCGTATGCGCGAGTGTTGGGACACATACGCACGCAAGGACTGCAACGAGCTTTTTCAAGGTTCCCCCATAGAGGTCGGCAATAACCGTTGGCGACTGGCGATAGAGAGCCAGAACAGCGCTGTATTCAAGCATCCCCGGTATCGCCGCTTCCGCCGAGCGCCTTCCGATCGACCAACGCGCGCACCGCTTCCAAGAACTCGTCGGTAGACCCGCCGCGCTCTTGGAAGTCGCTCAGGTAGTCCAGCAGCTCGACGGCAGCCGCGTCCGTTTCCTCTCGCTCCTGATCTTCGATGGCGAGATTTTCCAATGGCACCCGTTCCATACCGTAGGCTCGATCGAGCCACGATTCAGCATAGGTGCGCTCGTCGCTGCCATTGCTGCAGTAGCCATCCGCTCGCGGATTGGCAAAATAGTTCATGAGGCCTGCGGCGTCACCAATGAATCCGCGCAGTACCTCTTCCGGAGTTTTCAGAACTTGCCGACATTCCATGATGAATTCCGGAGGAATGCGTAATGTAAGCGCGACGGTCTCGTCGGCCACGAAGCTTCCGTTTTCCCCCGGAATGACGGTGGACGGTGCGCGAAAGCCTTCCGGCCGCGCGTCGCAACGCCAGCCGACAGTTTCCATGACGCGACCATCGGCGCTGTGCGAAGGAAGGTCCAGCTCTGGGACGCGGCGAAGACTCTGGTCGAGGTAAGGGAAAAACGTAAAACGATCGTACAGGTCCCGCTTGTCAAGCGACCGCTGCAGGTAGCCGACCTTGCAGATATCGTTGCGATACCAGTCGGCGAACACGGCGCCACCAAGAAGGCGGGCTTCCTGGCCGCCCAGCTCGACGCTAAGCGCTACCTGATTGTCGTCACCAGGTCCCACATCGACCAGACGCACATTGTGCAGACAAGCTCTTTTCCAATTCAACAAGACATCGAATTTGTTCATGTCACCTTCGTCGACGGCGCTATCGCCGTTCTATGCACCCGGTTATCGATGACGGCGCGCCAAGAAAAGGGCGCCGCGTGGTTCCCGTGACGCGTCACGTCTTCTTGACGAGCCCGGAAATCTACCTTGATCAGCTACTCATGGGCGGGGACGGTTGAATTCCGGCACCAGCCGAGATCCGGCGCATCAATTCCTTGTTCGCTGCGATCCACGCTCGGAACTCTTCGAAATCGGCCATCCGCGGGTCGTAACGCGAGCAGTAAGCACCGCCAATACCCATCGCTTCGAAGCAGGCGGCACATTCCCTGCGGAGCTCGGCCAGGGACTGCGCGTTCGGCGTTGCGCGATATCGTTTGGCCTTCTCGCCCGGCGCCTGCCGCGCATGAAAATAGGCCTTCGGATCCTTGGTCCGGTTTCGGTACCATTCCAGTCCTTCGCTCGACTGAAAACTCGCCAGGTCATCCGCAACCGAGAGAATGTGGCTGACGTCGGCAGTACCGAAGTACTCGGCGGCGATCTTGTCGAGCTGCTCTTCACGCTGCCGCTGGAACCCGGCCTCCTTCTCTTCTTTATGTCGCTTCAACAGCTTGCCGGCCAGTTCGATATCTTGGCTCAACTGGTCCAAAGCAAGCGCGGCATTACGAAAGGCGGTTAATTGATCTGACGTCAAAACCTTTTCAAAGTCCGTCAGCGCCTTTCGCAAACTGGTCGCGGTGCGAAGCACGGTTGTCTTCCGGTTTTTTAATTCCGTCTCGCCGCTCCAGGGTGCGTGTTCGAATCGCTTGAAGATAATTTCCTGCCGGGAGAATAGCGCGCGATCGTCGCACTTTTCCCGATTCATCGAAAACTGATAATCCGGAGCGTGGCCCTTCGTACAACCGAAGCTGAGCGAAAATGCACTGCCTGAAAAATTCCTGCAATCTTCGCACTTCGGTGTATTCGACTGCGGCGCAGGACTGGGCGAGCGTTTGTTAGGCATTTGTCGTTTCCTTGTGCAGCTTCCTGCGCTTATGTTTGGCTTCCTGAGCGGTACGACTGAGCAGCCCGGGCACGACTGCTCTGCTTCCCCCACATCGCGGCCGTTACGGCCCATTGTCCCAGCTGCCGAATTCTGGCCAGCTTTGAGGGCGCCAGATCCAGGCTCGCCAGCCCCCAGTACAACCGATGGCTAAGATACTGGAAGAGCGCGACACCCAACACCACCATGACGATGAGCGCTCCATAAATGTACGGCATTATCAGGTCGATGGCTCAGGAGTGTCTACTAAAGTCGTGGCGATTCACGACCGCGTCCGAGCCTTACCCGAACATGCCGTGAAGGAACCACCGGGGCTCGACGGCACCGTCTTCCGTTACGACCCGTTCCCTGTATATCCAATAGAAAACTTTATCGTCCGCTTCCACGATGAAGTAATCGCGAGACTGCGCCGTCGACCACCATCCCGCTTCAATGCGCTCGGGCTTCGATACGATCTTCAACGGCGAACTGTAGTAGGGCCGGTCATCGCGCATCAACAATGGGATCGGCTTAGCGAGAATCCACGTAGGGCGGATAAATTGATCCACACTTGGCGGCAGGGCCGCCTCTAGCTGCCCAGGCCGTACCGGCGTCGAAATGGACGCCCAGGTATTCGCGATTTCCGGCCGGTAGTCGGCCTTTGGGTCAGGCCTTAAGACATTCTCGGCACCGAGACGCGCCATCAGTACCTCGAGCAGTTGCTGCTGGTCTTCCTCACTGCCCCCGGGATCAGGGAACAGTGACTCGCTCGGCGGCGCCATGGGGACGACATCGGTGGCCTCGAGCACCAGGCCAATGACCGGTGCCTCGAGTACCTGTCGGCCGAGCCGCTCTTTCAGCAGTCTCACCAGGTGATCGTCGCGCCATACAGGATCGGCAAGCGTGATCTCGAGCGTTGACGGCGGCCGCGCAACCCGTCCACGCTCATGAATCATTTCGAGCACTATCCTTCGAACGGCAAGCTGCCGCGCGGTCAGCCAGCCGAGCATTTGCAATATCAACCGGTGGCCACCGGCCAACAATTCGTCGGCCTTTTCGACGCGATCGAAAATCTCGATCCGAGCACGAAACACTTCGGGTGGCTCGATCCAGTTATGGAGTTCCGTCGACAGGCCATACGCCGCGTCCAGAACCTCGAGCAGCTCGCGGCCGCAACGACGCTGCAGGCCAGGACGCGGCAACCGACGTAGCTCGCCGACCGTGGTGCAGCCGATCCCGTCAAACCAGACGGAGAAACGGCGCGCCGGCGGCAAGACCGAAACCGGAACAGGCTCAAGACGTCGCTGCAGCGTGGGCATTTTCAACGTGCGGAGCCTGCCTGCGCCTCTGGCCAGCACCCATGCGCCACGGGCCGTCGGGGCGCAACTGATCCGACCCGTGGAGCCCAGGGCTCGCATGTCGGCGCTGATACGGCTGCACAGCTGGCGCACACCGCCGAACAAGGTCAGGGATGCACCGACGTTCATCAACAGCACCGACTCTTCGAAATGTGTAACCTCTGGCGTGTACTGCAGCAAGGCCATTGCGATCGCGTCTAGGCAATCCTCTTCACGTACCATATCGCGCTCTAGGATGACGGTGTGAGGCGCGAGCATAAGAACCCCACCGCGTCCCATGCTATGCCGGACACCTTCACGGCGCGCCGAGTCGGACATCGCCATGACGTGCTGGCCTTCCAGAATCGCACAACAGGGGTCGGGCAGGTGGCGGGGGAAGTACGCCTCCAAAGCCAGGTGGGGGAGTTAGACTGCAACCCAAAGACGCATGACTCGCTAGTCCACGCCGCTGGAGATGAGCTGCACGTACCAGGACTGGACGCTGCATTGCCGGTTCGCTTCGTTGAACTCGAAGCCGCTGATGGTCATGCTGCCGTCGCCGATCCACCGTACCACCGCATCTCGCAGGCGCGGCAGGACGTCGCCCCCTACGCCTTCGTTTCGCAGGATGGCCAGGTACATGCTGCGTCGAAACTCATGATCATGCTGTTCCGTCAACGTGAGTCTGCCGATATGCACGGGTTGTGCCGTGATTGCCCGGTGCCGAGGCAGTGGCCGGCCGTCTTCGAATAGCTGCGCGACGCGAACAAACATGACGGTTGGAAATACTGTATAAAACCACAGTATAACAGACGTCCATGTTGTCGAAATCGCTGTAGGCACAGAGATAACTCATATGTAAGGGTGAAAATTCACACTTGTGTGAGGATTCTCCCGATTTTCTTGTTACTCTACCAATGCACCGAGCAGTTAACGTACGGCTAATCTGATAAAGTTGACTATATTGCTGCACTAAGCAGTGTTAGATTTTCACGCCTGATTTATAATTACTGTTTCGCAACTTTTTGTGGCATCCATTCCGACAAGCTTTAACAAATCATGCTAAGAAACGATCAGAGGGCAGCGATTCGTCAGGGCTTCGAAATGGGCTTTTCCGACACTCGTATCGCTCGCGGTGTACCGGACATTAACCACATGCAGGTCTATAATTACCGTCACAAGCTGAAGATACCCACCAAGGATATCGTCAACCGGCGCTACGACATTTGGACCGAACTCATCTACAAAGGCGTCAGCATCAGCCAGATTGCTAAGATGTACGACGTCACCGAAAACAGCATCAAGGTGCTACTCTGGAAGAACCGCAATATCTCCTTAGTCGAAGCGAAGGCCCGAGTGTTGAAGCTGCGTGAGGAAAACCAGCAACTTGAGCTTGGCGACGGGATACCGAGTCTTGGTCAGCTCGGCCTGCAGTTCAAGCCGATCACGCCCGAGGACAACACAGAGTAGGGCGCCCTCTCTACATACCGCACTTTCGCGCGCGAAAGTGAACCGTCGGGCTAATTTCTGGAAGTGACATTTGCTATTGCCGCCTGACGGCCGTAGCCGGCGCATCCTTGGTGCGCTTGGATCCCTCGAACTGGTACACGGCAGCGAATTTGCCATCGGCAGATACGAAGTTCACGGATATGTCCAAGGTTCCGGCCGGCAGGGCGTCCATCAACTGCTGCAGCTTCCCGTCGCTGATCGTGAAGCTGTTGTTTGCAGGATGGAACACCCAGTAGGCCTTCAGTGCCAGGCGCTCCCTTTTCGGCCCGAGAATCAGGCCGTCACTGTCTTTCGCCAGGTCCAACGGTCCCACGCCCTCTAACTTGAAGGTCAGCGACTCGCCCGTGAAAACGTTGTCCGGGCCTAGCCCAGCGATTGTCAGCGCCGGCAAAGAGGGCGCGTCGTCGGTTTCCTTTATTGCCGTAACGTGCACCGTCCGAACGGTGCCATGCGCCGTCGGCGCCGGCGCAGATGGATTCAGCCCGGTGACAGCCCGAAAACCGGACGACGGCACTTGCCGCTGGCCCAAGGCATTTGGAAGACGCGCCGAAAATGCTTGCGCCGCCAAACCGTGCCCCGGGCAGGCATGCTGCAGGCGCTGGCTCGGGTGGGGGTGGTGGTCGCCTTTCTCCTGATAGCCTTTCATGAACTCGCCCCAATACCTGGCGACGGTTTCCT
>Ga0308168_1001390_pt1 | contig 22240 bp, 19 predicted proteins | sample PhyCR2_FD_202133 | JGI IMG/M metagenome (GOLD analysis project Ga0308168, IMG submission 202133) | Phyllosphere microbial communities from UC Gill Tract Community Farm, Albany, California, United States - DLSLRC.R2 | ecosystem: Host-associated > Plants > Phyllosphere > Unclassified | place: USA...
CATTTTGTGAGTTAGTTATCATGTTTACATTCTCTTAATGTATTAAGAGGTTTTATATTAAATAATAATTTTTATTTTATTGTTCAGATAAGTAACAATGACGTTTAAATTATTTACAGTTAATATTTCTTATAAGGCTCAAAATATAGTTAAACAATTAAACTTAATATTATTCTAAAATATTTTGCCCTGAGGAAATAATAAATGTCAAATTTAATGCAGCCTACACATTTTAGGATATTGTTTGTATTTACTCCTCTTATTTTTGCACTAACAGGTTGTAGTGACGCTTTATATTATCAAAAAACCACACCAGTAAAGACTTCTTCGGAAAATGTTGCTTATCCAAAGATCGATCCATTTTTAGGAGAAAAGTTACAGCCTAATGAGGAAGTGTTAGCTCAAAACATAGCTCAAGTCATTGAAAAATCAATTCGTGAACAATATAGGGCGGGAAATGCTTTGCGTGATGCACATCCTAAAGCGCATGGGTGTGTTCGAGCCGAGTTTCATGTCTCAAAAAATATACCTACTCAGTTTGCTAAAGGCGTTTTTATCCCAGATCAAAGTTATCAAGCATGGATTCGTTTTTCCAATGCATCTAATGACGCCACTAGTGCCGACATTGACAAAGATGCACGTGGCATAGCGATAAAACTTTTAGGTGTTCCAGGGCAGAAAATTTTAGAAAGTGAAAAACAAGCAACTACCCAAGATTTTATTATGATTAATCACCCTGTCTTTTTTGCGAATGATGCGAAACGATATCTCTCTTTCATGAATGATGTGAATAGCCATAACATGATCAGAAAACTTCATATCCCATTTGCTTTAGGCTTTAAGGGAACCATGAATGCGCTCGGAGCACGTAACTCACAAATTGCAAACCCACTCTATGCGCGGTACTGGTCTATGGTTCCTTACCAGTTAGGGCTTGGTAATGATCGACAAGCCGTTAAATATTCAGTACGTGCTTGTTCAGTAGTTTCAGCAGCCTCTCTACCTAAGAACCCTAGTCATGACTTTTTAAGAGATGCTCTAAAAACTACTTTGCAAAATACAGATGTCTGTATGGAGTTTCTAATACAGCCTAGAACTTCAAACGAGATGCTGGTTGAAGATGCGATGACGGAATGGGATGAGAAAGCAGCTCCTTTCTATCAGGTAGCGACTATTCATATTCCAAAGCAAGAGTTTGACACACCTGAGCAAAATAAGTTCTGTGAAAATCTTTCTTTTACGCCGTGGCACGCCTTACCTGAACATAAACCACTAGGTGCAGTAAACAGAATGCGTAAAGTCATTTATGAAGACATTAGCAGAGTTCGACATGATATGAATTCAGCGCCTAGACAAGAACCTTAAATACGTTATGCCTCTTGGCTTAGCAGTTAAGTGACCATGTGTTAGTTTGTTGGAGCAACTTTTTTTATTTGATGACTTCTTTGCTGGTGTCTATGGTGATTCGGTCGATGAAATCTGCCAACCATAAAATAAAGTCATCTTCATTTTTATGTTTTGGAACCAGGCTCATATCGACTTTAATGGGTAATTCACTTTTCACACTAACAACAGTACCTTCGAAATTCACAAAGTTATATAAAAATTTTAATTCTGTGCCAGAAATAGCTTTTTTGATTTCTATAATTAAATAATTTAAATTTTTAAAGTGATTTTTTGAATATTTATTTTTAATATTCTTGTTAATTTTTTCTGCTAATAATAAGTACTTTGGCATTTCTATCTCCTTATTAATTATTTATCAAATGTAAGTATAAGATTGTAGTTATAAAAATAAGTTTTTAATTTTTATTAAATTGTTGCTGTCTTTTTAATTTTAATGGATGCGTTATGTATACCGCAAGTATTTATTGTTTTAAAGTGTGATCTTGTTTTGGTTATATTCTGATTAAATTAGTAGGTATTAATGCCTAGTTAAAACTCAGATTTTAAATTTATATTAAAGAAATTCTATATATAAAATATGAAATATTTAAAAAATATAATTAAAAAACCGCCCCAGAAGGCGGTTGCTGAATTTACAGCGATATATAGAAGTGTAGTGGACGATCACTTCTATATTTTTTAACTTATTTTTCTTCTTTTATAATTTTAGTAAAGGCATCTGATTTGAAGTAATTAATAATCATCTCCCCATCATCACTTGTAGATGATGACACTTTGGAAGGCTCTTCATAGTTAAACTTAAAATCTGGAGGAATAAATTTTGAGATCGGTGGAAGCTTAGTCTCTCCTCCTGTGGTAATTCTTTCTATAAAACCTGCGAGCCAAAGTATGTATTCATCTTTGTTTTTATGGTTGGGCATGAGGCTCATGTCCAGCTTAATTGCACACTCTTCTAAGGGCTTGGTTAAACATTCCTCAAAATCTATAAAATTATATTTAAGTTTAAACTTGGTTCCTTTAATTTCCTTACGAATTACACCGACTAAATGATTTAAGTTCTCCGCTGAGTTTTCTGAAAATAAATTTTTGTCCTCAATCTCTTTGTACACATTTTCAGCGATGATTAAATATTGTGGCATCTCTATTTTCTCCCTTTTATTATTAAGCTACTCACTCAGCCTTTTAAGGAAGTATGATAGATATCATGTTTTCTAATGTAATTGTTGTACTACCAATTGTAATTAATGTGTTTTTGTGAAAACTACAAGCATAACCATCCGAAAAAATTACAGATAACGCAAACTGTGTCTCATTTTATTTAAGAAAATTTATTCTAATCAAAAAATATTTTTAGCTCATCTAAGCTTGGTAGCTGAGCATAAGATTGATCAGCATCTATTGTATTTGCCCAGTTTGTCTTTGAAATTATACAAAAATTGAGCTTTTGTAGAACCTCAATATCTTTGTCTAATAGTCCTAATGGAATCCACATAAAATGAGTAGTTCCAACTAAATTGGGTACTGGAGATCCGCATTTACTACAAAATGAAGATGTGAAGCCCGTTTCTTTTTTATAGGTATGGATAAGCTCAAAACCTGATAGCCATTCAAATTTCTCCTTACTGACTAAAGTTGCTGCGTTTGCTCCTGTTCCAGTTTGTTTTCTGCATAAACTACAGTGGCAATGATAGACAGTCTTGATTTCGTTAGTGATAGAAAATTTAACTTCACTGCATAGACAAGAACCTACATGACTCATATCAATCCTCTCTGAAAAATAATATTGAATATAGCATTACGTTTAACCGTGTGAAATTTAACTTTATAGTTTTAAATAGATATGTTTTTAAGAAAGTCTATAAAAATAAGGAATTGCTAGAGTTGAGGCTTGGCAGAATGCATTTATACCGTTTAATATGAATTTTGACATATAAATTGAATATAAAAATGCTGAGATGTGGTTATCTTGGATGCGACTTTAAAAGCTTACATGATTAATCAACTCTATCAACAGTATAGCAGTACGGCATTAAATGCTTGGGGATTCATAAATACACCTTCGTATAGAGATACATACGACCCTGATGAGAATGATACAGTGATTAATAGAGTGAATTGGTTGAATGATGAGCAAGCTATAGAGAAAACGAAACAAGGATTAACGGCTTTTGTGGCATTAGATGATGCCTTTATTAGTATCGCTTCTCGTATGTATTTGATTAGAAATGCAAAAGAAAAAATAGATTTACAATATTATATTTGGACAAATGATTTCATTGGGAATTTGATGCTGCACGAGTTGTTAACGGCGGCAGATCGTGGTGTAAAAATCCGCTTACTCATTGATGATCAAAATGGAGTAAAGCTTGATGGCGTTCTAAGAAGCCTTCTACACCACCCTAATTTTGAAATTCGTTTGTTTAATCCTTATAAATTTAGATATTTAAGAATTTTAGATTATATTTTTCGGTTTAAGAAAGTAAACCATCGCATGCATAATAAATTAATTATTGCCGATGGTGTAATTGCTGTAACGGGTGGTCGAAATATTAGCAGTGAGTACTTTGATGCGAGCAGTAAGTTTCAATTTACCGATCTAGATATTTTATTTTATGGGCATACGGTACAGCATGCTCAAGAAGTGTTTAATGATTTTTGGCAAAGTGATTTAAGTCAAAATGCTACAGAACTGGTGGGAACTTGCGCTATCCATCACTTACAATCATTAAGGCAGCACTATCATGATCTACTTCATGAAAGTGAAAATCATAATCAAACCGAAGATAAGCTATATGATGCTCAAAGTTATTTAAAAGAGCTTTTAGAACATTATCCCATTCAATGGTCAAAAGCATATTTCGTTGCAGATTCACCAAAAAAAATCTTAGGAATAGCTTCTAAAGAAGAGATGCTTTATGGGCAAGTTATGGCCATTATGGGTGAACCCAAGCAGCATATTGAATTAGCTTCGGCCTATTTTGTTCCTACACAACAAGGCGCTTACTATTTAAAACAGTTAAAAGTGCAAGGCGTTAAAGTTAGGGTTTTAACTAACTCTTTTGCTGCAAATGATGTGGCAATTGTGCATGCTTTTTATAGTCAATATCGGGTCGAAATGCTGAAAAGTGGTGTAGAACTATTTGAGTTTAAGCCATTTTTAGAACGCAGACGTAGAACATGGTATGAAGTAGTGACAGGAAGTGTGATTCCCGCAAAAGGTAAAAATAAATCGAGCTTACATGCCAAATTTTTTGACGTAGACGGTAAAGTATTTATTGGTTCATTTAACTTCGACCCCCGCTCAACTTATTTAAATACTGAGGTTGGTCTTGTTATTGAATCAAGCCAATTACAAGCCCAAATTTCGGTCATGCTTGATCAGCACTTACCACAAGTCGCCTATCAGCTTAAGTTAAATAGTGAAGGAAAAATTGTTTGGTTAGATTATCAATCGAATGGAAAAGTAGTTGAATATGAAAAAGACCCAGATACGAGTCTTTTCCAGCGCAGCATGATTAAGGCTGTTTCATATTTGCCAGTTGAATGGATGATGTGAGAATGCCTTGTATTGATTTATAAAATACCAATGTCTTTAAAAAATCTTTGATAAGCTTCCGCTTTCTTCTCAAGTGCTAAAGGATAAGCCCTTGACGAAGATGGTAAACGATATAGGTCAATATGACGCTCTGCAAAGTAAGTTGAGGTAGACGTTCCTATTAATGGTTTTTCGGTATTCTCTGGTAAAACTGAAATTAAAGTGTCAGTGGCTTTATCACCTGTAGTCATGATGGTCTGACATTGAGGCATCTGTTTCAATAGAGCAGCAAGATCTGTGGGCGTCACTATTTCAAGAAATTTATCGGCGGCATTGCCCTTTAAACGCTTAATTTGGTAAGCAGTGTCAAAGATTGCAATACCTGTTTCAATCAAGAAGTTTCGTATAAGTTCTTCATTAAAATTCTTTTGGTTTTCGCTTAAAAAGTAAGTTTTATCTTGGAAAAAAATTAAACCAAAAATTCGCCACATATCATTTTGGAAATTTGGATAGTAAAAATCCATCTTCCATTTATTACGCGGTGGTGGAAAACTGCCTAGCATTAATAAACGGGCATTTTCTGGTAAAAATGGTTCAAGCGGATGGGTTTCTATCTCAATTATCATAAAAAATCTGGGGTTATTTCAAAAACATAATAATAAATTAACTTATTTCTTATCTCATCACGAGTCAAGAAATGCAAGTTTTCTTCATTAAAGCGTTAAGCTGTTTCAAAACTGTTTATCTTATTAAGGAATAGTGATTTTAGGATTGAGGCGAAACATATCTATGTTTCGCCTCAATAACTGAGAAATATAAAAAGTATAGACATCCCAAACGCTTATTAAGAGTTTAGCACTTTAAAGACCTTACCTGTGCGAGGATGAGCAAAGGTATTGTCTTGATCTAAATTAATGACTTTATCCGAAATCACAATTTTAGAAAGTGGCAACCAATTTTGCTCCATTCCAGCTTCAACAAAGTTTTTTTCATCAATATTTTCATAAATTTGTTCTACCACAATTTCCATACCACACATACTTTTGGCGTTAACTTCTTTTAAAATATGGCGCTTTGTCATTCTAGTCTCCATTTTTTTATTCTTAACGTAAAAAATAATAAAGAGTGTTTTGCTACAGTGTGTAAAATTTAACATTTAAACTGTTTTTTTTGTTTTATCATATTTGGGTAAAATTTAAATGAAAAGTTGAATGATTATTTAATTTAAATATTATCTTTAAGTTAATCTATTTAAAATAGTTATTAGTTTTAATAAAAATTAAAGGGTTCAATAAATGAACCCTTTTTATTTAATTCTAAACTTGTACAGCGTTATCAAGTGAGCCTCCATCTTGATTTTTAGCACTGTCTTTACTCATCACTGAGTCAGTATCGCTATCCGTATTAAAGCTCTTGCTGTTCTTCTGCTTTTTCTTATACATACACATCCCAATCGCAATACCTGTTCCTATCACTAAAATTGACTTTAACATTTTGCACCTCTTCGATTGACGGAGTAACTTTTGATAAATCAGCTTAAATTAATAGCACATAATTTGTTATTTATCGGCTTTCATTTGCTCCGCTTTTGTAAGGTATTTGATTTTTATGTTAATTAAAAGGCGTAATAGTTAAAAAAATAACTTTTGATACAAAGCAAAAGACCTACTCAAATGGGTAGGCCTTTTACTGTATTTCAGGATTAAGCAGTATTATTAATTACTTTTAAGTAATTTTATTTATCTTTAAATACACCCTCACTGTATTTAATGCTGAACTTTTAGTCAAGATGGGAATGAGGGATTTTACTGATAATTAGCTACTATTGTGATGACTGTCACGTTTATGTATTCGGATAAGAAAAAACCCATTTCTACTTCTCATGAAGAAATGGGTGATGTGAAAAACCACAAAAGACCTGAAATACTAAATGTTGGTACATTCAGTAAGCTAAAGTGTAGTAAATTTACCGAATGGTTGACAATTAAACAGGTTATGTTTTTTTTAGTCATTTCGGCCAATAAAAAAATAGTTATTATTCGGTACATTAACTCTGTTGAACAACTTATTATTGACCAAAAATTCTATAAAGTACTTTCATCCAATTATTCATACATATATTTTCAATGAGCATTTTAGAATAACCACGCTGTTGCATACCTTCAATTAAGCGATGTAGGCCTGTTACATCTGCAAGTTCAGTACTAATGAGTGCACCATCAAAGTCTGATCCAAACCCAACATGTTCCTCTCCTATTTGATCGATTAAGTAATCTAGGTGATCCAAAATCACATCTATTGAGGTATCTGCATTACGTTGTCCATCTGATCTTAAAAATGCCACGTCGAAATTTACTCCGACCATACCGTTGCTATCTCGTATCGCTTTGAGTTGATGATTTGTAAGATTTCGTGCTTGTGGGCATAAAGCATGGACATTCGAATGAGTAGCCACAATAGGTTGTTGAAGAATATCTACCGTATCCCAAAAAGCTCGCTCATTCATATGAGATACATCAATCACCATTTTTTTATCGCTACAGTGCTTTATAAACGCTTTACCCTCTAGTGTAAGGCCTTCGCCTGTATCGGGTGAGTGAGGGAATTTTGCACTTAATCCATGACCAAAACGACTAGGTCTATTCCACAGTGGGCCGATGCTACGAAGCCCTGCATCGTAAAACACATCGAGTAAGTCTGGGTTATGCTGTAAAGCTTCAGCACCTTCCATATGCAGTACAAGCGCTAGCTTGTGCTGTGTTATGCAATCCTCGATATCTTGAACAGTTGTGCAAACATGTATGTCTGTAGAACGTTGAGCAAGTTGGTGAGCCAAATCGAGTTGTTCTAAGCAAATTTGCTCGATTTGCTGTTGGGTAAAATCAGAAGCATTTGGGTCAAATAGTTTATTGGGATGATGCTGTTGAACATAGCTGTATGGCGGTAAGAAAATCGCGAACATTCCACCCACAAAACCTACTTCCTGACAGCGCTTTAGGTCAAGATGGCCTGCTAAACGCTCATGAAGAAAAGACTGTACAGGATCTGGATGATCACTTAGCCATAAACGCGTTAAAGCATCATTATGCCCATCAAAAACTGGAATATGGCTAGGCTTCATGAGCATTCCTACTACTTGCTATATATCTGTAATCGTGTGGACTGGAATATTTTGTGTCGTACTTAAAGATTTAGAGTTTCGACTATTACGGAAAACTAACTGTTGCAGTGGTGCAGCTAAATGACTGTCTGTACGTGCCTGTTCAATGAGTTGATGATATGGCGATTTACCACAGACTGGATCTGCGTTCGCCGCATCGCCAGTTAACATATAGGCTTGACAGCGACATCCGCCAAAGTCTCGCTCTTTATCTGGACAACTTCGACATGTTTCAGGCATCCATGCATCACCACGGAAATGATTGAACCCAGTCGACTTGTACCAAATATCAGACAGTTTCTGTTCACGAACATTTGGAAATGAGATTGGAAGTTGGCGTGCTGCATGGCAAGGCAGTGCCATACCATCTGGAGCTACTGTAAAGAAGATTTTACCCCAGCCATTCATACAAGCTTTTGGTCGTTCTTCGTAATAGTCAGGCACTACAAAAATAAGCTTACAAGGATGGTTTTGCGCCTTTAATTTTTCACGATATTCATTGGTAATACGTTCTGCACGTGTCAGTTGTTCTTGTGTTGGTAATAAACCTTGGCGGTTTAAAAAAGCCCAACCGTAAAACTGACAAATTGCCAACTCGACTGTATCTGCATTTAACTCAAGACAAAGTTCAATAATTTGATCGATCTGGTTAATATTATGTCGATGAATCACAAAATTAAGAACCATCGGATAATCATATTTTTTAACTAACCGACACATTTCATACTTTTGTTCAAAAGCATGCTTTGAACCTGCCAGCGCATCATTAACCACAGGGTCACTAGCTTGAAAGCTGATTTGAATATGATCTAGACCTGCTTGTTTTAGATTAGCAATACGTTGTTCGGTGAGTCCCATACCAGAGGTAATTAAGTTGGTATAGAAACCTAACTGATGAGCATGCCTAACCAGTTGCTCTAAATCTTGACGTACCAATGGTTCACCACCGGAAAAACCAAGTTGGACAGCGCCCATTTGACGAGCCTGATCAAAAACATCAAACCATTCTTGAGTGGTTAGTTCATTTTTATGTTGTGCGTAGTCTAATGGGTTTGAACAATATGGACATTGTAGCGGACAACGATAGGTTAATTCCGCTAACAGCCATAATGGTAAACCAACACCTTCTGTCATATAAAATCAATCCAGTGTTGCTGCTTTGCAACCAACATATAATCAACTACGTCTTGATCAATTTCAGCAATATCACCAAATTGTTGTTTTAACTCACCAATAATAGTAGAGACGTTCTTTTGCCCATCAATATATTGTCCAATTGCTCCAGCACTTTCATTTAACTTGATCATGCCTTCAGGATATAAAATGACAAAACTGTTTTGAGCAGGTTCAAACTGGAAGCGGTAACCTTGTCGCCAAGTTGGAATTAGGTTTAAATCAAACTGTTCTTTATTCATCGAAATAATCCTCTATGCCAAACTCGTTCAGCTGTTACGCTGTGGTACGGTGCTTCATTGTGAATATGGGCCAAGGTCAGTGAATCTAAGATGCTCCACAAAATATCCAGTTTAAACTGCAATATTTCAAGCATTCGCTGTTGTTGTTCATGTGTGGTAAATGAATCAAGTGTAATCGTTAACCCATGTTCAACATCACGTCGTGCTTGGCTTAAACGAGAACGAAAATATTCATAGCCCTTGTCATCAATCCATGGGTAGTGCTGTGGCCATGAATCTAGACGTGATTGATGAATTTGAGGCGCAAAAAGTTCAGTTAAAGAACTACTTGCTGCTTCACGCCATGTGGCACGGCGTGCAAAATTTACATAGGCATCTACAGCAAAGCGAACACCCGGTAAGACTAACTCTTCGGAAATGACTTGCTCGCGACTCAAGCCAACAGCTTCTGCCAAACGCAACCATGCTTCTCGCCCACCACCATCAGGATATTCGCCATCTTGGTCGATCATGCGTTGAATCCATTCTTGACGAACACGCTGATCAGGACAATTTGCCATAATGGCTGCATCTTTGAGCGGAATATTAATCTGATAATAATAGCGGTTTGCCACCCATGCCTGAATTTGCTTTTGCGTAGCTTTGCCTTCATACATCATCACATGAAATGGATGATAGATATGGTAATACTGACCTTTATCAATAATGGCCTGTTTAAATTGTTCAGTCGTTAATGCTTCAGGTGCTTGATTCATGGTTCACCTTAGAGTTCAATCTGCATGCCATCATAGGCAACATCTACATTGTTTGCTTTAAGCTCGGCAAACTGAGCAGAGTTTTCATTTAGAATTGGGTTGGTATTATTAATATGAATGAGCACTTTTTTAGGTTTACTGAGTTGATTCAAATAAGACAATGAACCACCTTCACCACTAATGTATAAATGCCCCATTTCACGGCCAGTTTTTTTACCAACACCTGTTTGTTGCATTTCATCATCTGTCCAGAGTGTGCCGTCAATCATGACGCAATCTGAATTTTGCATAATTTGCATGATGTGATCGTCAATTTTTCCAAGCCCTGGCGCATAGAACAACTGCTTTTGTGTTTTATGATCTTTGATGATTAAAGCAATATTGTCACCGTCATGTGGGTCATTGCGATGTGGTGAATATGGTGGTGCAGCACTTTTAATAATTAAAGGTAAAAATTCTAAATTTTCGAAGCCATCAATTTTAAAAGCTTGTTTAGGATTAATCTCATGATATTGAAGACCACCATTCCAGTGTTTGAGCATATTAAAAACTGGAAAGCCTGTAGTTAGATCTTGATAGACCATTTCTGTACACCACACATTCATTGGACAACCTTCACGTAAGGTTAAAAGCCCAGTGGTATGGTCGAGTTGGCTATCCATCAAAATAACGCTCGTTATTCCTGTATCACGTAATTTACGTGCAGGCTGTGCGGCTTTAAAGTCGAAAAGTTGCTGACGAATATCGGGTGATGCATTTAATAAAACCCAGTCTGTTCCATTTTCAGAAACTGCTATTGATGATTGAGTTCGGGTCTTTGCCTGAATTGTTCCTGTACGGACACCATGGCAATTGGGGCAGTTACAATTCCACTGAGGAAACCCACCTCCTGCAGCCGAGCCTAAAACATGAATATACATAAAATTAATATCTTATTAGAAAGAGATAAGCCCTAGAACAAGACTAGGGCTTATGATGTATTTGTGTGAGGCTAATTAACGCGCTTCAAAGTACATAGTGACTTCGAAACCAATACGTAAATCAGTAAAAGCTGGTTTAGTCCATTGCATAAATTATCTCCGGTTAATATTAATCTTGTGAAATTAATCACTTGATTAAATCTTATAAGGCAATTAAAAATTTATTCTAAATAAAAAAATTGGGTTTGTAGACAACCTCTAGCTAAGATATTGTTCGATAATTGTGTTTTTTGTCCAAATTTTAATAACTCGATAACATTCAAAGCAATTTCTAAAAAGTCACAACGGGCTAAAATACTGCTGTGACTGCGCTTTTAAACAGACAAATTCATTAAATGTTGCTGTGCAATATAAAGCTGTTGCCCACGTTTAGGTTGGCATTGCACCCATGTGCCGTCTGCTTGCAATTCCCATGCTTGACGATTATCCCTTAGATAATTATTTAAACCATCTTCAATGATTTGTTTCTTTAATTTTTTATCTGCAATAGGGAAACATGTTTCAATCCGAGAGAACAAATTACGTTCCATCCAGTCCGCGCTTGCGCAGTAAACCTTTGTATCGCCGTCATTATAAAAATAGTAAACGCGAGTATGTTCTAAATAACGGCCAATAATTGAACGTACACGAATATTTTCAGATAGACCTGCCACTTGCGGTCTTAAGCAGCAAATCGAACGAATAATTAAATCAATTTTTACGCCTGCTTGTGATGCCTTATAAAGTGCACTAATGAGCTGTGGTTCGGTTAACGCATTCACTTTAATTATAATGTAGGCTTTTTTGCCTGCGAGACTGTTTTTAGTCTCTTGATCAATTAACTCAAGCAATTGTGAGTGCAAGGTAAAAGGTGCATGAAAAAGTTTTTTAAGCTTTGCCATTTTACCCATACCAGTGAGTTCCTGAAAAATTTTATGCACGTCTTCACAAATTTCGGCATCACTCGTAAGTAAACCAAAATCTGTATAAATCTTGGCATTCACTGCATGGTAATTACCTGTACCTAAGTGTACATATCTTTTGATTTTATCTTGTTCACGGCGAACAACTAAAATCATCTTGGCGTGAGTTTTATAACCCACAATTCCATAAACTACGACTGCACCTGCTTCTTGGAGTACGTTGGCAACTTCAATATTGGACTCTTCGTCAAAGCGTGCACGTAACTCAATAACAGCAGTAACTTCTTTTCCGTTTCGCGCAGCTTCTGCAAGAAGTTGAACTATTTCAGAATTTGCGCCACTACGGTACAGGGTCTGTTTAATTGCCAATACATTTGGATCTTGTGCCGCTTCTCTAAGAAACTTAATGACCGGTGCAAACGAATCAAATGGGTGATGTAGTAAAACATCCCCCGCTTTTAATGCACTAAAAATTGGTTTCTTGTTATAGAGAAGCGGAGGTAAGATCTGTTGATAAGGTTTATAACGTAGATCTGGAAAATCAAAATTCGAAATAAAACGGGCTAAATTTACTGGACCATCTACGTAATAAAGATGTTCAGCATCTAAATCAAATTGTTCTAATAAATAATTTGCAATGTCGGAAGGACATTTTTTGCCAACTTCGAGGCGAACAGCTTGCCCAAAGCGACGTGAAGATAACTCACCTTTTAAAGCTTCGGCTAAGTCTTCTACATCTTCAGATACGGTTAAATCGGCATTGCGGGTTACGCGAAATTGATAGCAACCCGTCGCTTTCATACCAGGAAATAAATCTGAAATATGTTGATGAATAATGGCTGATAATAGAATGTAGTGCTCAGCGCCACCCGAAATATGCTCTGGAATTTTAACAAGTCTTGGTAAAGAACGCGGAGCTGGCACAATAGCTAAATCAATCTGGCGGCCAAAAGCATCTTTACCTTCTAAAGTAACAATGAAATTGAGGCTTTTATTGACCAATCTTGGAAATGGATGTGCAGGATCAAGACTAATTGGAGTAACAACAGGTTGTACTTCTTTAAAAAAGTATTCTTTAATCCACTCTTTATGTTTTTCTAATATGTCTGCATGTTGAATAAAATGAACGCCATAGCCTTGTAGTTGGGGCAACAACGTATAATTTAAAATTTTATATTGCTCTTCAACCGCTTCATGGGCATTTTTCGAAATTTGCTTTAATACTTCTGCTAATGGTAGCCCTTCTGGTCCAGTTGCTTGACTCATTAAGCTAATTTTTTGAATTAAACTTGCCACACGAATTTCAAAAAACTCATCCAGATTACGTGAAAAAATAATTAAAAAGTTTAAGCGTTCAAGTAATGGATGTCCTATATCTTTTGCTTGAGCAAGCACTCGCTTATGAAACTCTAATAAAGAAAGTTCCCTATTAATATAAGTTTCTAAATTATGCGGAGTTGAACTGGATAAAGTGGGCAATGATGTCATTCTTGACTCTTATACTTGGTAAAAAGTTAAAATGAATAAAAAGAGAAATTTAAAAAACCGATTTTACTCACCGATATTTTGTAGATATTTTATTGCAAATTCATGAATTTTTTATGAAAAAATAAAAGTCATGGTTTATTTTAAGCACGCTATTTATTTGCTCCTTTATAGAAGTCTATATATGATTTTAGCATTAATTTTTTAAAGATCACTCTACCTGAGTTTATATTCACTTTTCATCAAATATTCATACTAAAAGCGTATTTTTTATCCGTCTTAATTGATCAAATGATAAAAAAATGACAACTTTAACAACACTATTTAAAGTAACAACGCTTTCTCTGGCAATGATTGTATTGGCTGGATGTAACGACAATGATGATAACGATACAGCGCCACCAGCCGAGAGAAGCAATCAAACTGTAAATATTTTAGCTTTTAACGACTTTCATGGAAATTTAGAGCCGCCAAAACGTTATGTAGAAGCACCTAATCCAAATGATGCTACTCAATCTGTTCGTATTCCTGTGGGTGGTGTGAGTTATTTTGCCGATGCGATTAAGAAGCTTAAAGCCGAAAACCCAAATAATGCAGTAGTTTCAGCGGGTGATTTAATCAGCGCTTCCCCACTGACTTCTTCGTTATTTTTAGATGAACCTACTATTGAAGTGATGAATGATATTCAAATTGACTTTAATGCTGTAGGTAACCATGAGTTTGACCGTGGTACAGATGAGTTACGCCGTCTCAAAAATGGTGGCTGTCAGCAATATACCAGTACTGCCCCTTGCCAGATTAATAAGAATTTTAGCGGTGCAAAATTTGACTTTCTGGCTGCGAACGTAGCAACTAAAAACGATACAAGCAAAACGATTTTTCCTGCCTATAAAGTTAAAACTTATGGTGGAATTCCAGTCGCATTTATTGGTTTAACGCTTAAAGCAACGCCAAGTATTGTTTCGGCAGCTGGTATTAAAGATGTTGAATTCCGTGATGAAGCAGATACTGTAAATTCTTTAATTCCAGAGTTAAAAAAACAAGGAATTGAAGCCATTGTAGTTGTGGTACACGAAGGCGCTGCCCCAAGTACGAAGTTTAATGAAAAAACATGTGATGGTTTGAGCGGCCCTATTTTAGGTATTTTGGATAAGCTGAATCCGGCAGTTGATATTGTGGTATCAGGTCATACACATCAATCTTATATTTGTGACTATGCAACTAAAAACCCTGCGAAACCATTTTTACTCACCTCTGCTGGACAATATGGCACACTCATTACCGACATTAAGATTGAGCTTGATGGTAAAACTGGTGATGTGATTAAAAAAGATGCTAAGCAAGTTCCTGTACAAAGTGAAGCTTACACATCAGGTACAACCACTGTAAGTCTTACAGATCTCTATCAAAAATTTAGTAAAACCCCAAGCATTGAGGCAATTTTAGATAAATACCGCCAAGCTGTGACCACCATTTCTGGGCGTATTGTAGGAACTGCAACAGCAGTAGTAAGTCATACTCAAGTTGAAAGTGGTGAAAGTCCACTCGGTATTATGATTGCCGATGCTCAACAAGCTGCTGCACTAAAAGCAAGTGATCAAGGTTCTGACTTTACTTTAATGAACCCAGGTGGTGTACGTGCCGATCTACTCATTAATAGCAGTAATCAGATTACCTTTGGCGATGTTTTTGCGGTTCAACCTTTTGGTAACTCTATTGTGACTTTGAGTCTAACTGGTAAACAAATTAGAGATGTTCTTGAGCAACAATGGTCTGGTGCAAATGCAAACTCTCCTAGAATTTTACAACCTTCGAAAGAGTTAAGTTATCAATATGCAGCAAATGCTTCTGTATCTCCAAAAGCAAGCAATATTATGGTTGCAGGTTCGCCGTTGGTGGACACTAAATTATATCGAGTAACTGTAAATAGTTTCTTGGCTGATGGTGGTGACAACTTTACCGTATTAAAAGATGGTCAAAACCGTGTAGGTGGTGGTCAGGATATTGATGCACTAGAAAGTTATATTGCGAAAAACTCACCGTTAATTATTCCAGCAACAACTCGAATTAAAATCATCAAATAACTTAATTCAAAATCAATAAAGGACAGCTCTGGCTGTCCTTTATTTTTCTATATAAACTTTTATTCTGTATAGAGATTAAGTTCAATACTACTGATGTCGGTACCCGTATTCGCAAAAATAACATCTATGACTTCATAAAGTAGTTCTTTCACTTTTTCATGTTCATAACTGGTTGCTTCTGCCGTTTTTAGGCAAATCAAGTTGCAGCTCATTTTATCTTTTCTAAGCTTATAGATACTTTTACTCTTTCCTAAGAACACTCTTTTGATGAGTTTACGGTTTTCAAATTCCGATAAAATTCGGTAAATCGTTCCGAGCGTTATTTTATGTTCATTTTTAATTTGTGCATAAATACTAACAGCACTTAAGCCTTGTGGATTTTGATTTAAAATTTCAAAAACCTGTATTCTCGATTTTTTTATTGGTAGTCCATTTAATAATGATTTTGAAGTTGCCGTCATGTTGAATTAGCCTTAATGTTGAGGAGTATAGAAAGTTTTAGAAATTATTTTGTCTATACTTGACTGAAAATTATGGATATTTTTAATAAGAAAACTCAAAGCTTATTTCCCTATGAACAAGCTTTGAGCTCAGTTAAAACTTAGAAACTATAAGTTGCTTTTACAAAATAGTTACGTCCATAGAGTTTGGTGTTGAAGGTTTTGTTTTTATCTTCCAGATCAACATCGGTTAAGTTTTTTACACCGTAGTCCAATGTTAAACGTGGTGAAAGTGGTGATGTAAATGTCACGTCATAGGTGGTATAAGCTGGTAACTCTTTGGTTGCAGAGTACATTTGTTTGCCTACGTAGCTTACCCCTGCATTTACACGGAAGTCTTCAACTGGTGCCCAAGAAATTGAGCCGTTGGCAAGCCATTCTGGTCGTTCAGTTAAATCTTGGCCTGTCGTTTTATTTTTTGCATCGAGGTAAGTTGCGTTTGCCTTAACACCTACATTGTCTGTGAAATCGTAGCCACCTGTAAGTTCCACACCTTTGAGTTCTGCACGGCTCACATTGGTCCAGATTTTTCTAAAATCGCCGACTAAACGCGGGTCTCCATTACTTAATGTAATGGCTTCGATCAGGTTCTTCACATCATTTTGGAAAACCATAACGCCTGCATTCCAGTTTGGACGGGTTACAATTAAAGATGCTTCGTAGTTGGTGCTCTCTTCTGGTTCTAGATCTGGATTACCTCGAATGTGACAACTGCCCCCACAAGAAATCATTGAGTAATTGATATCTAGCTGAGCAGGAGCTGGCACCTTATAGGCTTGCCCTACACCCCCTTTAAGAATTACGCCTTCAGCTAGCTCATATGTTAAATAGGCTTTACCAGTCGATTTGCCGTCAAAATCATCGAAGTCATCATAACGGCCACCTAAAGTTAAAGTAAGTGCATCGTTAATATGGGTATCATTTTGAGCAAATATGCCGTAGCTCTTCTGTTGATTTTTCCCAGTGCCGATATAACTCACAACGTCTGTAATTTTCTGGTCTTTATAATCAAAACCGGCTGTGGTGTTATTCATCAGCCAGTCAAAGTTGGCAAAAGCACGACCAATTAGGTTTTCTTGCTTATAGTGACGACTTTGTGGCGCGTCATATTCACTGTCATAGTCATAAATTTTGGCTGTTTCTTTTCCAATATAAGCTTCTGTTTTCCCCCATCCCCATTTTCCGCGGTGAGCAATTCCCACGTTGGTACGTTTCATTTCTGATTCTTGAATTGATGTAGGTGCATCTTGCGTAAGTGGGCGTTTATCGTTGTTATAGCCTAAATCTAAATCTAAAGTTTGTTGATCATTAATATTCCAGCTTAAAGTACCATTTACGTTTTTAGTATCTTTCTCTACAAAGTAGGCGCCATCTGGATCAGGCTTGCCATTTCGATACCATGCGTCGCGGTTATAAGCATCGCCTGCCAAAGTAAAACTTAAATTGTCGGTTAAACCACCGTATAAATTAAAACCGTAACGGAATTGATCTTTTCCATTTCCACGGTCGGCTCGGTTGTATTGTCCAAATACCGAACCATGCAACTGCCCATCTTCGGCTTTCTTGGTAATGATATTAATTACCCCACCCATAGCATCTGCACCATAGAGCGATGACATCGGACCACGAATCACTTCTACACGTTCAATGCTATTTAAAGGAATTGCACTCCAGTCAAAGTCATTACCTCGCCACATCGCTCCATTGGATGACATGCGTTTACCATTGAGTAAAATTAGCGTGTAATTACCCGAGGTGTTGAGCATACCTCGTATAACAATTTTGTCTTGCCCACTGTTGTAGTTATAAACCCCAGCCTGTTTTTGTAATACATCTGCAAGGCTAAGTGCCGCACTACGTTCGATATCTTCACTGCTAATCACGCTAATAGATGCAGGCGCTTTATCGACGTCTTGTTCTTTTAATGCTGCTGAAACCACAATTGTTTTAAGCTTCTGAACAGATTCATTTTTGTCAGATATTTCGGTGTCCGCATTCGCTTGTACTGCAAATGGAAGTAGTGTTGAGATGGCGACCACCAAAGTCTTTTTGTTTAATGTCATTGCTCGACCCCTATTCTGAATAATTATTACCATATGATAATTATTATCATTTGTAATATGGGGTGCATCATATACTCATGACTTTTTAGGTTCAAGATAAAAATAAGTATTAATAATATAATGATAATCATTATTGTTTGGTGGTAAAAAAAGCTTTATGATTGCACTTCTGTGCGCCTAAAAATTTATCTAAAACAAGTTTAAAGTTGACATAACAATGCTCTCTCGTTTTTTTATCTATCACCCTATATTTGTTTCTGTCATTGCAATTACTATTCTTATTTTTGGTTTTTTCGCCACGTTAGCAATGTCTGTCGAGCGCTATCCTAACCTTGCACCGCCCAGCGTGACAGTTGTTGCCAATTATCGTGGTGCATCTGCTGACACTGTCGAAGAAAGCGTGACACAAATTTTAGAACAACAAATAAAAGGTCTGGATCACCTGCTTTACTTTACGTCTAATAGCGAATCATCGGGAACAAGTAGCATTGATATCCATTTTAAAATTGGAACCGATATTGACAAAGCACAACTCCAAGTACAAAACCGAATTAATAGTGCATTGAACCGATTGCCTGAAGAGGTTCAGCGACAAGGGGTAAACATCTGGAAAACCACGGGTGATATGCTGCTTATTGTGGGGCTATATGATGAAACTGGAAAAACCAGCAATATTGATTTGTCAGATTACATGGTGAATCACTTTGAACAGCCTCTAAGTCAATTACAAGGAATTGGTGAGGTTGATGTCTTTGGTTCAAGTTATGCCATGCGCATTTGGTTAAACCCAAATCAGCTTAGAAATTACCAACTTGTGCCGAGTGATATTGAAAAGGCCCTTGAAGATTATAATACCCAAATAGCAGCAGGTTCGATTGGCGCAATGCCCTCTGCCGCTAACCAAAATATTTATGCAAAAGTAAAAGCAGGTTCTCGTTTAAAAACAATAGATGATTTTAAATCGGTTGTCGTTAAAGCAAATATTGATGGCAGTCTGGTTTATTTAAAAGATGTTGCACGGGTCGAATTGGGTGCAGAAAATTATGAAAGCATTAATACACTTAATGGCTATCCCTCAGCTGGTTTAGGTATTTCGCTTAGTCCCGATGCCAATGCAATTGAAACCTCTGCTCTTATTAAAGAAAAAATGGCTCAGCTTAGCCAACATTTACCAGATGGGTACAAAGTGGTTTATCCACGAGATAATACGCCATTTATTGAAGAGTCCATTAAGCAGGTCATTATTACCTTACTTGAAGCCATTGTACTTGTTGTGCTTGTGATGTACCTATTTTTACAAAATTGGCGCGCCACTCTTATTCCAACGATTACCGTGCCCATCGTCATTAGTGGCACATTTATTGTGTTGTACTTGTTTGGAATGAGCATTAATACCCTTACCCTATTTGCTTTGGTTTTAGCGATCGGGTTATTGGTCGATGACACCATTGTAGTTGTTGAAAATGTTGAACGGTTGATGCACGAACAACAATTAAATGTGCGTGAAGCCTGCTTAATTTCAATGCAAGAAATTAGTGGAGCTTTGGTGGGTATTACTCTGGTCTTAACCGCAGTATTTATTCCCATGGCTTTTTTTAGTGGTTCAACTGGCATGATTTACCGCCAGTTTTCTATTACATTAGCAGCAGCAATGTTGTTATCGCTATTTGTTGCTATGACAATTACACCAGCCCTATGTGCGGTTTTATTAAAAAAACAGCATAAGAAACCTAAATGGGGACAAAAGCTTGAGCTTGCTCTTCAACAAATTAGATCTGGTTTCGGTTTTGTGTCAGTTCGTTTAATTCAATTTAAAGTATTTTCCTGCCTGTTAGTGGTAGGCATAGCTGTACTTTTATTCATCATTTATCGTGGCTTACCTACTAGCTTTATTCCTAATGAAGATCAGGGTTTACTGGCTGTCCCCTATAGTTTGCATAACAGTGCTTCAATGAGCCAAACCGAAGAAGTCGGAAAACTCGTCAATAACTATTTTTTTGAACATGAAGCTAAAAATATTAATACTGTACTCGTGGTTAATGGACAAAATTTTTCAGGCAGTGGTCCAAATTTAGGAATGGCTTTTGTTTCACTCAAACATTGGAATGAACGTAAAGGCGAAGCAAATACGGCAAGTGCTATTCGTGAACGTGCCCAAGCTTACTTGCAACAAAACTTACCGGCCAAAGTCATGGTGGGAATGCCACCAAGCGTTTCTGGTTTGGGACAGTCCGATGCTTTAGAGCTTTGGCTTAGAGATGTAAATGGTCAAGGACGTGATGATTTAATCAAACAATATAAAGCTTTAGAAAAAGAATCTAAGAACTATTCTGCCTTTGAAAATTTAAGTCCCCTTGTGAGTGAGAATAAAGCCGAGGTCTTTATTCAGCTCGATCAAAATAAGGCCAAAATGTTAGGAATTGATCAGCAAGCCATTCGTTCAACTTTATCGACTGCTTGGGGTGGTAACTATGTGGGAGACTTTGTTGAACGAGGCCGAATTAAAAGAATTATTATGCAAGGCGATGCAGAATTCCGCTCTAAACCTGAAGATTTAGCTTACTGGCATGTGCGTAATAGCTCAGGTGACATGCTTTCTCTCGCCCATTTTGCACAAAGTCAGTGGACTGGTGGACCAGAAACACTTACTCGATTTATGGGTTCAGCAGCTATACAACTTGAGGCAAATATTAGTTCAGGTTTTAGTTCAGGACAAGCAATGCATGAGCTTAGTGATATGGTCGCTAAACAGGCTGGCATAGATGTCGCATGGAGTGGTCTTTCGTTACAAGAACAACAGTCTAGTCGACAAGCTATCTTTTTATATCTCACCTCTATTTTATTTATTTTCTTATGTTTGGCTGCCTTATACGAAAGTTGGAAAGTTCCTTTTATTATTTTATTGGGGCTTCCTTTAGGTATTACTGGTACTGTTATTTTTGCTTGGATTTTTAAGTTACCTAACGATGTTTACTTTCAAATTGCCCTATTAACAGGAATTGGCTTGTCTTGTAAAAATGCAATTTTAATTGTTGAGTTTGCGACTCAAGCCCTCAAACAGGGGAAAAGTAGAATTAATGCGGCAAGTGAGGCCTTAAAGCTGCGTTTACGCCCGATTTTGATGACGTCTCTCGCCTTTGGTGCGGGTGTGGTTCCTTTAATTTTTGCAACAGGTGCAGGTGCTGCTAGTAGATATGAAATTGGAATGAGCGTATTTGGTAGTGTTGTGTTTGGTACATTACTGGTACCGCTATTTACTGTATTCTTCTTTGTTGTGGTTCATAGCTTACCGAGTTTTCAGTGGTCAATGAGCAAACTATGGTTGAACCGAACCTTTAAATTGAATAGTCGTATTAAAAAAGACAATACATCTTTCTAACGGTTAAAATAAAAAATGGCAGATATTAAATCTGCCATTTTTTTATTCTTTAAATTTAAGCTACGAGCTTATCAATCCAAACTTCTAAGGTTGGTTGTTCAGCTAAATCTTCAAAACTCACTTGTGCACCGTAAGCTTGCCATTTACCCACTAATGTCATGAGTCGTACCGAATCAAGCCCAAGCATGAGCAAATCATCATTTAACTGAATGTCTGATGCAGGAATCTGAAGCTGTTCACTCACAGCCAACAGAATCCCTTCTTGGGTGAGTGGTGATGCAGCTTGTTCAAGTGCCCAAGCTCGTGTAACTTGCTGAGTTGTCATGACTTGCCCACAACGTGTACTTGCGTATTTTAAAGCCATATCGTGTTCTTCACGGCTAAAATCAGCTAGCGCATCTCCACATAAAAATGGCTGGATATTTAGCATAAAGGCTTCTGCTGCACTCATGAGGCAACCAATATGGGCATAGACACCACAAATGATCAGTTGATCGCGGTTTGACTCACGCATAAGTTGTTCGAGTGGAGAAAATTTAAAAGCGCTATAACGCCATTTTGTTAAGACAGTATCA
>Ga0308168_1001391_pt1 | contig 22235 bp, 24 predicted proteins | sample PhyCR2_FD_202133 | JGI IMG/M metagenome (GOLD analysis project Ga0308168, IMG submission 202133) | Phyllosphere microbial communities from UC Gill Tract Community Farm, Albany, California, United States - DLSLRC.R2 | ecosystem: Host-associated > Plants > Phyllosphere > Unclassified | place: USA...
TGGCATCGAAACCCTGACCCGCACCCTGCCGTATGCCGGCGCCAACCCGGATTACCACGCCTTCCTGGCGGGCGCATTGCAGCGCCAGCAGCGCCATCGCGAAGCCGCGGCCGAGTACCAGGCGGCGGTGCGCAGCGTGCCGGGCAATGGCGTGTGGTGGATGGGGATGGGGATTTCGCTGCAGGCCGAGAAGCGCAACAGCGAGGCGCTGGAGGCGTTCCAGAAGGCGCAGGGGAGTGGAGTGCTGTCGGCTGAGTTGCAGGCGTTTGTCGAGCGGCAGATTCGGCAGTTGGGGCGCTAGGGGCCGCTAGGGGTGGCCAGCATGCGCGACGGCGTTTACAGCCTGCGCAGGAGGCACCACGCCACGCCGTAGTTGTCCTCTTCATGGTAACCCAACGTGGAAGCGTAGGTGCCGGGCTCAAGCCAGACAAGGGCGCCGCTTTCTTCAAGGGACAGATCGAGCAACACCCCGGGATGATCGCGATCGATCTCGCTCGCCGCAATCGGCCGTCGCAGGTCGCCTACACTGTTCGGCGACCATGTGACGACCACCGGGCCGGCGTCGACGCAGTAATGCAGGCTCGGCCCCGCCGCAGAGTCATTGAGTGCGAGTACCCGCTCGTGCGCGCGGTCTGCTTCCTCGTTATCGTCCGCGAACTCCACCTGGGATAGCAGCAGGGTATCGCGTGCAGCGCCGACGCGGATACGCACCAGGGTCGACATCGCGCTCCAGAGATAGGCTGAGGCGCCTTCGCCGAATGCATGGACCCCTTCGGTGCCGAGATTACGGATCGCACGATCGTATTCGCTGTCGGGTGACAATGCCGCGCGCAGCACGCGACCATCCGGACGGGTAGCGTGCCATTGCAGCCCGCTGCGGTCGACGTCAGTTCCAGGCCAACGTGCCAGCACGAGGGCCATGAGATTCTCGCGGGTTGTGGCAGGGTCTGCGCTGGCAAGATATTGATGGCCTGTGGGGCCGTTCGGTCGCCAGTTTTCCGGAAGCTCGCCGGTGAAGGGCGAGTAGTAATGGAGTTCCGTGGCCAGCGCCGGATCGATCGCCTCGCTGCCATGCCACTGCAGGAAATCAGCGAGATTGGCTACGAGCACCGGGCCGCCTTCGCACTCGATCTCGGTTTGCCAGGCCATATTCCGCGCTGCCGTGGAATCGGACGTCATACCTTCGCCAACCGCTCCAGCGCCACCTTCAAGGTCTCATCCTGCTTCGCAAAGCAAAACCGCACAATCCCCGACTCCTTCGGCGTGCTGTAGAACGCCGACACCGGAATCGCCGCCACCTTGATCTCGCGCGTCAGCCACTGCGCAAACGCCGACTCGCCCAGGTCCGAGATACCGTCGTAGCGCACGCACTGGAAGTAAGTCCCGTCAGCCGGCAGCAGCGTAAAACGCGAACCGGCAAGCCCGGCCCGGAACAGGTCCCGCTTGCGCTGGTAAAACGCCGGCAGCTCGACATAAGGCGCCGGATCGCGCATGTAGCCGGCCAGCCCATGCTGCATCGGCGTGTTCACCGTGAACACGTTGTACTGGTGGACCTTGCGGAATTCCGCGCTCAAGCCGGCCGGTGCGGCGACGTAGCCAACCTTCCAGCCGGTCACGTGATAAGTCTTGCCGAAGCTGGACACCACGAAGGCGCGCTCGGCCAGCACCGGATGGCGGCTGACGGATGCGTGCTGCTCGCCGTCGTAGACCATGTGCTCGTAGACCTCGTCCGACAGCACCAGGATGTCGGTGCCGGCCACGATGGCGGCCAGCGCGTCGAGGTCGGCCGCGCGCAGGATCGAACCGGTCGGGTTGTGCGGCGTGTTCATCACGATCATGCGGGTGCGTGGAGTGACCGCGGCCGCGATCTGGTCCCAGGGCACGCTGTAGCCTGCCTCGCCGAGGCGCATCTGCACGGTCACCGGCACGCCGCCGGCCAGTTGGATCGAAGGCCGGTAGCTGTCGTAGGCAGGCTCGATGACGATCACTTCGTCGCCCGGATGCACCGCGCACAGGATCGCCGTGATGATGCCCTGGGTGGCGCCGGCGGTGACGGTGATCTCGGTGTTGGCATCGTAGGCGTGGCCATACAGCGTGGCGATCTTGGCGGCGATGGCCTCGCGCAGCGGGGCGGCGCCGGCCATCGGCGGGTACTGGTTCAGGCCGGCGCGCATGGCGTCGTTCACCATGTCGAGGAGTTTCGGGTCGCAGCCGAAGTCGGGAAAGCCCTGGCCGAGGTTGACCGCGCCATGTTCCGTGGCGAGGGCGGACATCAGGGTGAACACGGTGGTGCCGACGGCCGGCAGCCGCGATTGCAGGACGGGAGTGGTCATGATGGACGGTGCAGTTTGTCGATAGGACTATTGTAGCGTGGCCGGCGTTTCCGTCTAGAGCCTAGGTCAGTGGGCAGGGGGAAGCGGATGGCGATGCATGGCAAGCGCGGGCAAGGCGCGAGGAGGACGCATGGTAATCCATGCGACGACGAGCAACGCCGCACCCGCTTGCCAGGCGCGCCAGCAGCGACTCCTGCCTACTGACCTAGGCTCTTATGCCAGGTCTCGGGCGTCATGATGCGGAACAGTCCTTCGCGTGCGGCCTTGCGCGCCAGCTTGAGCAGGGCCTTGTCCTTGGTGACGAGGATGGCGGCGCCGGCGTCGCGCGCGATTTCCAGGAACTTCTGGTCGTCGCGGTCGCTGCAGACCGGCAGGCGGACGGCGCGCGAGTCGGGCGCCACCACCCGGATCAGGGCGTCGAAACGTGCCTCGGCCTGCAGGCGCGAAGCTTCGTCGAGCGGCAGGTGAGGGTAGTGCAGCACGATCCGGTATTCGTCGCGGCAGTCGGCGCGGGTCAGGGCCTGGACGGCGCCGCTCTCGAGCGCCGCCAGCAGCGGCGCCCAGCGCGGATCGTGGAACACGAACAGGTCGAGGCAAACATTGGTGTCTAGAATGATGGGTTTCGCTGGAGCAGGTATCATGTGCGGCATTGTACCTTTACCGAGCCGCTCCAAAGTTCCCGCACCATGCTGATCGTCCTGTCTCCCGCCAAATCCCTCGACCTCGACACCCCACCGACCACGCACCATGCCACCACGCCGCGCTTCATCGACCACGCGGCCGAACTGATCGGGGTCCTGAAGCCCTGGTCGCCGGCCCAGGTCGGCGAGCTGATGAGTATCTCCGACCAGCTCGCCGTGCTGAACGTGACCCGCTACGCCGACTGGCACCCGGACCACGGCGCCGCGCGCCAGGCCATCATGTCCTTCGACGGCGACGTCTACACCGGCCTCGACGTGCGCACGCTGCACGCGGCCGGCCTCGACTACGCGCAGGGGCGCTTGCGCATCCTGTCCGGCCTGTATGGCCTGCTGCGGCCGTTGGACCGCATGCACCCTTACCGCCTGGAGATGGGGACCCGCCTGCAGAACCCGCGCGGCAAGGACCTGTATGCCTTCTGGGGCGAACGCGTCACCCAGGCGCTGAATGCCGACGCGGCCGAGGCCAGTGCCAGCGCGCTGGTCAACCTGGCGTCGGAAGAGTACTTCAAGTCGGTCAAGCCGAAGCTGCTGGACGTGCCGGTGATCACGCCGGTGTTCGAGGACTGGAAGAACGGCAAGTACAAGATCATCTCGTTCTTCGCCAAGCGCGCGCGCGGAATGATGGCGCGCTACGCGGCCGAGAACGGCATCACGGATCCGGAGCAGCTGAAGGACTTCGATGTGGATGGGTATGCCTTCGATGCGGCGGCGTCGAAGGAGAAACAGTGGGTGTTCCGGCGCCGCCAGGAGGCCTGAGGCGGCGTGGAAATCCGCGCATTTTGACGGATGCCGGCGCGGTATGATCCTGATGCCGTCGCTCCCGCGCAGGTGGGGACGCACACGTCAAGGAGCCGAATGCGCCAGCTTACCCCCGTCCTGTTAGCCGCGGCACTGGCTGCGCCCATTCACGGTGCGCCGGCTGCGGCGTCAACGTCCGGCCAGCGCGTCAAGTTTGTCTTCCACAGTGGGTTCCTGATGAACCTGCATCACTTCTTGTACAACCTGGCGACGCATCCCGAGCGCCTGGCGGCGTTCCGGCAGGCGAAACCGCTGACGGCGCAGGAAGCCGACGCCCTGCAGCAAGCCGTCACCTTCTACCACGCGAATTACGCCGAACGCGACCTGCTGTTCGACAAGGACCTGGCCGCCATCAAGCGTAGCCTGAGCGCCGCCGCCGACGACCGGCGCGACCCGCAGGCGCTGGCGCTGCCGCCGCAACTGGCCGCCCACCTGCGCGCCACCGCACCGCTCTACGCCAGATACGCCTGGCCGGCGCAGGACGCCGCCAACCGCGCGTGGATCCGCGCAGCGGCGGCACTCGACGCCCGTTACGGCGCCGCAGTCCAGGCCAACATCGAAAAGGGCCTGGCGGCCGGTTTTCCAGGTGCCCCGGTGCGGGTCGACCTGGTCGCGGAGACCGGCACGCGCCAGGGCGCCTACACTGACCTGCAGGCCGTGATTCCGTCCGGCCGGCCGAGCTACCAGGGCCTGGCCTCGCTCGAGATGCTGTATCACGAGACCTCGCACGTGCAGACCACCGAGCCGCTCGAAGCGGCGATCGGGGCGCGCCTGAAAGCCGCGGGCAGGCCGGACGAGTCCGAGCTGTGGCACGTGCTGCAGTTCTATACGGTCGGCCGCGCGGTCAGGCTGGCGCTGGCGCGCGACGGCATCGCCTACCAGCCGTATGCCGACAGCGTTGGCCTGTTCAGGGGCTACTGGGCGCCGTTCGTGCCCTTGATCGAGGCCGATTGGCAGCCGTGGCTGGAAGGGAAGACGGGGGAAGACGTTGCCATCGCACACATGGTCGCGCACTTGCCGCCGGAATGATCGGAAAGCGGTAACACATGAAAAAAGCCCCGCGGCCGTTGCCGGCCGCGGGGCTTTTTTCATGCGCAAAACGACTGCGGCTTACTGCACCACATCCTTCGGCGACGGCTTCGGACCCGACTTGGCCCAGAACTTCCACCACGCCGCATCGCCCCGGGCGTTCGGGTTCAGGAAGCGGCTGTCCGGGTAGTTCTTCTGGAAGATGCGCTGGGTGTCGTCGCGCAGGTCGAACATGCCCAGCTTGTCGTAGCTGCGGATCATGATGAACAGCGCTTCTTCGCGCGCGGTCGCTTCGCTGAACTGGGTCACGGCGCTCTGGGCGCGGTTCAGGGCGGCCAGGTAGGCGCCGCGGCGATAATAATAGTTGGCCACGTGGACTTCGTAGGCCGCCATCGCGTTGATCAGGTAATTCATGCGCGCGATCGAATCGGCTGCGTATTTACTGTTCGGGAACTTGTCGACCAGTTCCTTGAAGGCGGCGAAGGCTTCGCGCGTGGCTTTCGGATCGCGCTCGGTCGGGTCCTGCGAATAGATGAAGCTCAGGAAGCCGATCTGGTCATTGAAGTTGATCAGGCCGCGCAAGTAATACATGTAGTCGACGTTCGGGTGGTTCGGGTGCAGCTTGATGAAGCGCTCCACGGCCGCCATCGCCTCGGCGGCATCCTGCGCCTTGTAGTGGGCGTAGGCGATTTCCATCTGTGCCTGGGCGGCGTAGGTGCCGAACGGGTAGTTGGATTCCAGGCGCTGGTACAGCTTGATTGCGGACTCGTAGTGGCCCCCCGCCATTTCATCCTTCGCGTCAGCGTATAATTTCGATGCTGACACGTTCTTGCTCTCGTCGTTACCGCGGTCCTTGAACAGACCGCAACCGGACAAACTGAGCAGGGCACAGGTCATGACCAATACAGACAATTTTTTTTGCATAGCTATTTGCAAGAAGTTTTTACCGAGCGGGACTGTGGACTTGCCACGGTTCCCAGAATCAACGAACAGCTGATTATAGCTGATGGGACTGACGTGATATTAAATGCTGCGCCGAATTCGGCTGAAATGATGATCGACTCCGACTTGGACGACGAACTCGATGCCGAATTCCCTTCTGAAGCCGGTGGCTTCGCGGGTGCGTTCGATGCTGAACCGATTACCCTGCAACTGAACGAAGAACACTGCGGCCAGCGCCTCGACAAGGTGGTCGCCGGCCTGGTGCCGCAGTTCTCGCGCAGCCGCCTGCAGCAGTGGTTCGACGAGGGCCACATCCTGGTCGATGGCAAGCCGGCCAAGGGCAAGGGCACTGCCTACGGCGACGAAACCGTGGTGGTGGTGCCGCAGCCGGCGCCGGAAGATACCGCCTACACCGCTGAAGCGATGGACCTGAACATCGTCTACGAAGACGAGTCGATCATGGTGATCAACAAGCCGGCCGGCCTGGTCGTGCACCCGGGCTCGGGTAACTGGTCGGGCACGCTGCTGAACGGTCTGCTGCACCATTGCCCTCAGCTGGTGTCGGTGCCGCGCGCCGGCATCGTGCACCGCCTGGACAAGGACACCAGCGGCCTGATGGTGGTCGGTAAAACCCTGGAAGCCCAGACCGACCTGGTGCGCCAGCTGGCGGCACGTACCGTCAAGCGCGAGTATTTCGCCCTGGTATGGGGCACGCCGCGCCTGTCCGGCACCATCGATTCGCCGATTTCGCGCCACCCGAAGGACCGCATCAAGATGGCAGTGTCGAATGCGCCGCTGGCCAAGCCGGCCATCACCCATTACGAATTGCTGGAGACCGGCGAGCTGGATCGGCGTCCGGTGAGCCTGGTGCAATGCCGCCTCGAAACCGGCCGCACGCACCAGATCCGCGTCCACATGCAGCATCTGGGCTACGCGCTGGTCGGCGACACCGTGTACGGCAAGCCGCACCTGATGCCCTTCTTCCACCGCCAGGCGCTGCAGGCGCGCCGCCTCGGCCTGAGCCACCCGGCCACCGGCGAGCACATGGAGTGGGTCGTGCCGCTGGCCGACGATTTCGCCGAGCTGCTCGAACGCGCCGGCATCGAAGAGCCGGAAGCGGTCTGATGGCCGGACGCGAGGCGTTCGTGATCCGGCCCGACTGGCCGGACCTGCCCGCCGGCGTCGGCGCGCTGGCCACCACCCGCAAGGGCGGGGTCAGCGCCGCGCCCTGGGATGACGGCGCGGGCGGCGGCGGCCTGAATCTCGGTCGCCACGTGGACGACGCGCCGGAAGCGGTCGAGGAAAACCGTGCCCGCCTGCGGGCGCTGCTGCCGGGCGAGCCGGCCTGGATCGCGCAGGTGCACGGCGCCGACGTGGTCGACGCCAGCCTGGTCCGGCTCGGGGCGCCGGTGCAGACCGGCGACGCCAGCATCGCAAGCGGCGCCGGCATCGTCTGCGCCATCCTCACCGCCGACTGCCTGCCGGTGCTGTTTGCCGACCTCGATGGCAAGGTGGTGGGCGCGGCCCATGCCGGCTGGCGCGGCCTGGCCGGCGGCGTACTGGGCGCCACTGTGGCCGCCATGCGTGCGGCGGGGGCAGGGGAGATCACGGCCTGGCTCGGGCCGGCCATCGGTCCGGACGCCTTCGAAGTCGGGGGCGACGTGCGCGACGCCTTCGAGGCGGCACTGCCCGGCGCGGCGGCCGACGCCTTCCGCGATTATCCCGGGCGAGAAGGCAAATACCTGGCTGACATCTATCTGCTGGCGCGGCAGATGCTGGCACGCGATGGCGTCACCCGCGTGCATGGGGGCGATTGCTGCACTTACAGCGACACCACCCAGTTTTATTCCTACCGGCGCGACCGCGTCACCGGCCGTCAGGCGAGTTTGATCTGGCTCAAATAAGGCGGGCGGGCCTGACGCCGCTGCGTGTCAGTGCCCCGGCGGGTCGGCGTCATCGGGCGCAGTTGCAGGCTCGCTGCGAGGTTCGGGTCGCGGACGCCGCCGCAAGCGCACTCCGCCGAGATATAAAACGAGCGATAATGGCAGCACGCCATAACCAAGAAAAGTCATCATGCCGCCAACCACGCTGGGTTCGGTCGCCGCCATCAGGCTCACCACGTACATCCATCCTATGGCCACGATCCACATTGACATCTCCGCGTTGGACAATCACTCATTCTAAAACAAGGGACACCGCTATGAATACGCCTGATGCCGCTTCCTGGATGTCGCAGTTTTCCGATCCCACCGCCTGGCAAGCCTGGATGAAGCTGCCCGAAGCCGGAATGGCTGCCATGAATGGTGCGATGAACGGTGCCTTGAACGGCGGCGGCACGCCGGCCGGCCTGGCGACCCGCCTGATGGGCGACTTCGGCGCCAGCCTGGCGCCGGCCAAGCTGGACGCGCTGCGCAGCGACTACCTGCAAAAGGCGGCGCGCCTGTGGCAGGACGTCATGACTGGCAAGACGCCGAGCCTGCAGGACAAGCGCTTTTCGGCGCCGGAATGGAGCGCGAACCCGATGTCGGCCTTCAGCGCGGCCTCGTACCTGCTGAATGCCGAATTCCTGATGGCGCTGGCCGAAGCGGTCGAGGTGCCGGCGCGTGAAAAGCAGAAGATCCGCTTCGCGGTGCAGCAGCTGGTCGACGCCCTGTCGCCGGCCAATTTCCTGGCGACGAACCCGGAAGCCCAGCAGAAAGTTATCGACACCAAGGGCGAAAGCCTGACCAAAGGCTTGCAGAACATGCTGGCCGACATGCAGAAGGGCCGCATCTCGCAGTCCGACGAATCCGCCTTCGAAGTCGGCCGCAATGTCGGCGTGACGCCGGGCAGCGTGGTGTTCGAGAATGCGCTGTTCCAGCTGATCCAGTACACGCCGGCCACGCCGACCGTGCATGCGGTGCCGTTGCTGATGGTGCCGCCGTGCATCAACAAGTTCTATATCCTCGACCTGCAGCCGGAAAACTCGCTGGTACGCTACCTGGTGGAGCAGGGCAATACGGTGTTCATGGTGTCGTGGCGCAATCCCGACCAGACGATGGGCAACATCACCTGGGACGATTACGTGGAACAGGGCGCGATCGAAGCGCTGAACGTGGCGCGTGCGATCTCGGGCCAGGATCAGGTCAACGTGTTCGGCTTCTGCGTGGGCGGCACCATCGCCGCCACCGCGCTGGCGGTCGAGGCCGCGCGCGGACGCAAGCCGGCGGCCAGCCTGAGCCTGTTCACGACGCTGCTCGACTTTGCCGATACCGGCGTGCTCGACGTGTTCGTCGACGAGACCCAGGTCGCGCTGCGCGAACAGACGCTGGCGCGCGGCGGCCTGATGCCGGGGCGCGACCTGGCCACCACCTTCTCGTCGCTGCGTCCGAACGACCTGGTGTGGAACTACGTCCAGCAGAATTACCTGAAGGGCAAGACGCCGCCGGCCTTCGACCTGCTGTACTGGAACGCCGACAGCACCAACCTGCCGGGTCCGATGTATTGCTGGTACCTGCGCAATACCTACCTGGAAAACAAGCTGAAGGTGCCGGGCGCCTTGACGGTGTCCGGGGTGTCGGTCGACCTCGGCCTGATCGATTGTCCGACCTTCATCTACGGCTCGCGCGAAGACCACATCGTGCCCTGGGACGCCGCGTTTGCTTCGATGGGCTTGCTGAACCCGGCGACACCGACGGCCAACCGTTTCGTGCTGGGCGCGTCCGGCCACATCGCCGGGGTGATCAATCCGGCCTCGAAGAACAAGCGCAGCCACTGGGTGTTCGAAGGCAGCCAAGGTAACGGCAGCGGCAAGGAGGCGAGCCGCCCGACCACGGCGGACGAGTGGCTGGCCGGCGCCGTCGAAAAGAAGGGCAGCTGGTGGCCGGAATGGGCCAAGTTCCTGGCGGAGAACGGCGGCGCCGACGTCGAGCCGCCGGCGGCACCGGGGGGGGCAGGCTACGCCGCGATCGAAGCGGCGCCGGGCCGCTACGTCAAGGCGCGCGGGGACTAACCGCCTGTTTCGTGTTTGATGGTTAAAACGGGCAACTTACTTGTGGAAGAATTTAGTTGCCCACTGAATAATTGCTGCACCTGCGTGCACGACGTGGTATTTTTAGGTGCTTCCTCACGGAATCGGAGACACCACGGCCTGGCCGTGGCTGCCGCATCAGAAAGCGCCGATTTTCCTATGGCGCAATGGCGTAACATAAGAACATGAGCAGGAACATGAGATGAGTAGTGGAAAAAAAAGCAGCGAACGCCTGATCAAGAAATATCCGAACCGCCGGCTGTATGACACCCAGACCAGCTCCTACATCACGCTGTCCGACGTCAAGCAGCTGGTACTCGATGCCGACGAATTCACGGTGGTCGATGCGAAGAGCAACGAGGACCTGACCCGCAGCATCCTGCTGCAGATCATCCTGGAAGAAGAATCGCACGGTGTGCCGATGTTCTCGAGCAGCGTGCTGTCCCAGATCATCCGCTACTACGGTCACGCGATGCAGGGCATGATGGGCTCGTACCTGGAAAAGAACGTGCAGGCTTTTACGGATATCCAGACCAAGTTTGTCGGCTCGACCACCGGCGCGCTGGAAGGCAAGCCGCTGAACACCGAGATGTGGACCCAGTTCATGAACATCCAGGGCCCGATGATGCAGGGCATGATGAACAATTACATCGACCAGAGCAAGAATCTGTTCCTGCAGATGCAGGAACAGATGCAGAACCAGAGCAAGGCGATGTTCGGGGTGTTTCCGTTCGTGGCGCCTCAGCCGCCGGAGAAGAAGTAAGCGTCCGAGGATTGCAGGCGCTTCAACTGGCCTGCGCCCTCGGCACGTCGCCCTGCGCAGGCGCAATGGTGCCCCCGGCACCATTTCCCTAAGTTCGTAGCACATCGCTAACGTCAAATTGGGCCCCTGCCTGCGCAGGGGCGACGTTCAGGAGCATCATGACAAAAGTAACTGTCACCTGAGCGCCGCATTTCACCCCCGCCGTTCTCCTTCCCCGCCCACTTGCTGTAAAATCGTGGATTGCCCAGAATTTTTCTTCGCACTCCATGCCCGAACTCCGCCGCAATACGCTTCCCGTCTCCACCCCTGCCGACGCCGACGTCGCCGTCCTTGACAATCCGGCAACGGCCGCCGTGGCGACGGCCGCCGTGGCGACGGCCGCCGATCAGGTCACGATCCCGCCGGCCGTCGTCACGCCCGGCGCACCCGCGCCCAAGGTCGGTTTCGTGTCGCTCGGCTGCCCCAAGGCGCTGGTCGATTCCGAGCAGATCCTGACCCAGCTGCGCGCCGAAGGCTACGAGACCGCCAAGTCGTATGCCGGCGCCGACCTGGTGATCGTGAATACCTGCGGCTTCATCGACGCCGCCGTGCAGGAATCGCTGGATGCGATCGGCGAAGCGCTGGCCGAGAACGGTAAAGTGATCGTCACCGGCTGCCTCGGCGCCAAGAAGGATGCTGCGGGCGACGACATCATCACCAAGGTGCACCCGAAGGTGCTGGCCGTGACCGGTCCGCATGCCGTGACCGAGGTGATGGCCTCGGTGCACCAGCACTTGCCGAAGCCTTACGAGCCCTTCGTCGACCTGGTGCCGGACCACGGCGTCAAGCTGACGCCCAAGCACTACGCCTACCTGAAGATTTCGGAAGGCTGCAACCACCGCTGCAGCTTCTGCATCATCCCGTCGATGCGTGGCGACCTGGTATCGCGCCCGATCCACGAGGTGCTGCAGGAAGCCGAGAACCTGTTCAAGGCCGGGGTGAAGGAACTGCTGGTCATTTCGCAGGACACCAGCGCCTACGGCGTGGACGTCAAGTTCCGCACCGGCTTCTGGCAGGGCCGCCCGGTCAGGACCCACCTGACCCAGCTGACCGAAGAACTCGGCAAGATGGCCAAGCAGTACGGCGCCTGGGTACGCATGCACTACGTGTACCCATACCCGCACGTCGACCAGGTGATCCCGCTGATGGGCGAGACTGTCGTGCCTTACCTTGACATCCCGCTGCAGCACGCCCACCCGGACGTCCTCAAGCGCATGAAGCGCCCGGCCAGCGGTGAAAAAAACCTCGACCGCATCCTGGCATGGCGCAGGATGAACCCGGACCTGGTGATCCGCTCGACCTTCATCGCCGGTTTCCCGGGCGAGACCGAGGAAGAGTTCGAGTACCTGCTGGACTTCCTGCGCGAAGCGCAGATCGACCGCCTCGGCTGCTTCGCCTACTCGCCGGTCGAAGGCGCCACTGCCAACGAACTGGCAAATCCGGTGCCGGAAGCGGTGCGCGAAGAACGCCGCGCGCGCGTGATGCTGCTGCAGGAAGAGATCTCGCTGAAGCGCATGCAGGCCAAGGTCGGCAGGACCATGCGCGTGCTGGTCGACGAAGTCGGCGCGCGCGAGGCGATTGGCCGTTCCGCTGCAGATGCCCCGGAAATCGACGGCGTCGTGCACATCAAGCGCGCGCTGGCGCCGGGCAAGGCCAAGCCGGTCGTGGGCGAGTTCATCGATGTGGTGATCACCAAGGCCGATGCGCACGATTTGTGGGCGACCGTGGCGTAAGAGCCTCAGCGCTACAATCTGATATTGTTACGTCGTTCCCGCGCAGGCGGGAACCCAAGTTGCACGAGCGGCCGGAAGCATATGCTACCGATACGCGCCGGACTTGGGTTCCCGCCTCCGCGGGAACGACGTTTTTACGCCAGCGTTAATGTTTTACGCTAGCGCTGATCAACTCCAGCAGCAATCAACGCTGGCGGTATTCAATAGAAGGGGAGCCCACGCCGTGACCAAGAAATCCATCCAGACCCAACTGATCCGCAGCGACTACCGCGCCCCCGCCGGCTTCGAGGCCTTCCCGACCGCCATCCACCACGCCTCCACCGTCCTGTTCAAGGACGTGGCCAGCATGCGCTCGGGCGACTGGAAGAACAAGAACGCCTACACCTACGGCCTGCACGGCACCCCGACCACCTTCACGCTGGAAGCGCGCCTGGCCGAGATCGAGGGCGGCAGCCACTGCCTGCTGGCGCCGTCCGGCCTGGCCGCGATCGCGATGATCAACCTGGCGCTGCTGAAGTCCGGCGACGACGTGCTGCTGCCGGAAAATGTCTACAACCCGAACCGCGAACTGGGGCGCTGGCTGGCGAGCGACTTCGGCATCACCGCGCGCTTCTACCACCCGATGGCCGGGGTCGGCATCGCGGAGATGATCCAGCCGAACACCAGGCTGATCTGGACCGAAGCCCCGGGCTCGGTGTCGATGGAAGTGCCGGACATGCCGGCGATCTGCGCCGCCGCCCACGCCCGCGGCGTGTTGGTGGCGCTCGACAACACCTGGGCCGCCGGCCTGGCCCTGCGCGGTTTCGACGTCGGCGCCGACATCGTGATGCAGGCGCTGACCAAGTACCAGTCGGGCGGTTCGGACGTGCTGATGGGCGCCGTGATCACGCGCGACCGTGCGCTCAACGACCGCATCGCTGCCAGCCACATGCGCCTCGGCATGGGCGTCGGCGCCGACGATGCCTACCTGGTGCTGCGCGGCCTGGAGACCATGAAGCTGCGCTTCGACGCCCACGATGCCAGCGCGCGCAAAGTGGCCGCCTGGCTCAAGGCGCGTCCGGAAATCACCAGGGTGCTGCACCCGGCGTTCGAGGATTGCCCGGGCCACGCCAATTGGCGGCGCGACTTTACCGGCGCCGGCGGCCTGTTCTCGGTGCTGTTCGACCCGGCCTACACGGAAGAGCAGACCGACCGCTTCATCGATGCGCTGACCCTGTTCGGCATCGGCTACAGCTGGGGCGGCACCCACAGCCTGGCGGTGCCCTACCGCATCCAGGGCATGCGTAGTGGCTGGCAGGACCCGGGGATCCTGGTGCGCTTCAATATCGGCCTGGAAGGAACCGAGGACCTGATCGCCGACATCGAACAGGCCCTGGCCCAGCTGTAAGGCTTATACCGGCATCGGCCGGTTGTTGTTCAGGTCGATGAAGCCGCGGATGATGCGGTAAGCCATCCAGATCCAGGCAAGCCCCCAGATCGCCCACGCGATCGGGATACCGATAAAGGTGAAGAAGATCACGGTGGCGATGGCGAACCAGATCGCATACCACCAGAACGAGCGGATCATCCAGGTGTGGTGGCTGTACACCATGGTCCCGGCGGTGTCCGGGCGCTTGACGTAGTTGACGATCAGCACCAGGATCGACAGCATCCCCGCCGAGAAGAAGAAGGTGAGGGCGTGCGCGATGTACAGGATGCGTGCGAACTGCTTGGCATCCTCGACTCCGCGTTCATAGACGAGTTCCTGCGACATGGTGCTCTCCTGTAAATATCAAGTTGCCGGAATGATAACCCATCCGCTTGTCATGTGGCGCGCGTCCGTGACCGCATCTGCGACTGTACCCACGCCATGATATTGCCCGCATCCATCGCGCCGGCCTGGCGCGCGATCTCGCGGCCGCCCTGGAACAGCGCCAGCGTCGGGATGCTGCGGATGCCGAAGCGCGCGGCCAGGTCTTGCGACGCTTCGGTGTCGACCTTCAGCAAGCGCACCTGCGGTTCCAGCCGGCTGGCGGCCTGCTGGTAGGCCGGCGCCATCATCTTGCACGGCCCGCACCACGCGGCCCAGAAATCGACCAGCACCGGGATGTCGTTGCGGCCCACGTGTTTCTCGAAACGCGCGCTGCTGACGTCGAGCGGCGCACCGGTGAACAGTGCCTTGCTGCACTTGCCGCAGACCGGCTGCTCGGCCAGGCGTTCGCCGGCGACGCGGTTGACGGCGTCGCAATGCGGGCAAACGATGTGAAGTGGATCGGCCATGTTTTATCCTCCCTAGTCATGATGCATTTATTCTAAGCGTTGCGAGTGGCCGGCGTGCGACGTGAACAACACCTTTCGTCATAGAATCGGCTCCCGGGCGCTTGCCCTCAAGATGTGAACAGATGAGCGATTTGCAACCCACCCCCATCGGCGCGCGCCTGATTGGTTGCGCCGGCTGGAGCATCCACAAGGACGCGGCGGCCGCCTTTCCGGAAGAGGGCAGCCACCTCGAACGCTATGCCCGGGTGTTTCCCGCCGTCGAAATCAATTCCTCGTTCTATCGCCCGCACAAGCCGGAGACCTATGCGCGCTGGGCCGACAGCGTGCCGGACGCATTCCGCTTTTCGGTCAAGCTGCCCAAATCGATCACCCACGAGGCACGCCTGCGCGATGCCGACGAGCTGCTGGACCGCTTTGCCCAGGAAACCGGGGCGCTCGGCCACAAGCTCGGCTGCGTGCTGGTGCAGCTGCCGCCGCGCGGCGTGTTCGACGAGGCCGCCGCCGCCGATTTCCTGCCGCGCCTGCGCATGCGCTTCGGCTGCATGCTGGCGCTGGAAGCGCGCCATCCGACCTGGTTCGGCGACGCCGCGACCGCACTGCTGGAACAGCACGCGGTCACGCGCGTGATGGCCGATCCGCCGGCCGGCCAGCCCGGTCCGCACGTGCCGACCACGCTGGCCACCTACATCCGCCTGCACGGCACGCCGAAGATCTATTACTCCAGCTATCCGCCCGAGTTCCTGGCACGGGTCGAGCGCCAGATCGAGAAACGGCGCGCCGGCGGCGATGTCTGGTGCATCTTCGACAACACGGCCGCCTTCGCCGCCGTGCCGAATGCGCTCGCGGTGCTGCACGGCGTGGCGGCCGGCGGCGCGGCCGCTGCCTGATCCTGGCCCGGCTTTCGTCCGAGGCGCAGCCATGGTCCACGCCACCTTCCGCTTCTACGACGGCCTGAACGACTTCCTGGCACGCGAGCGGCGCGGCGTGGACGCCACCGTGCCGTGCGCGCGCGACGCCACCACCAAGCACATGATCGAAGCGCTGGGGGTGCCGCACACCGAGGTCGAGCTGATCCTGGTGAATGGCGCATCGAGCGGACTGGAGCGCATCCTGGAAGAGGGCGACCGCGTCGCCGTGTATCCGCGCTTCGCGCAGCTCGACGTGGCGCCGCTGGCGCGCCTGCCGCAGCAGCCGCCCGGGCGATTGCGCTTCGTCGCCGATGCCCATCTCGGCGGCCTCGCGCGCCTGTTGAGAATGGCAGGGTTCGACACCATCTACCGCAATACGATAGCTGACGGCGAGATCGAAGACCTGGCGCTGGATGCAGGCCGCATCGTGCTGACGCGCGACCGCGAACTGCTGAAGCGCCGCGGTGTCGAGTTCGGCTGCTATGTGCGTGCCCTGCATGCCCAAGAGCAATTGCACGAAGTATTCGACCGGTATCGCCTGGCAGAGCGTGCGCGGCCATTCACGCTGTGCCTCCATTGCAACGCGCCCTTGCGCAGCGTCGCCAAGGCCGAGGTACTGGACCGACTGCCGCCCGCGGTACGCGCGTCGCAGGACGTATTCACCACCTGCGACTGCTGCGGCCGGGTGTTCTGGAAAGGCTCGCACTGGAAGCGCATGGCCGCCATGCTGGACGCGTCCATGGACGACGATCAACTGCCTGCGCCGGAGGAAGACAACTGATGTACACTCGATGCTCGGCCGCCGCCCGGCGCGATGCGAACCGTTCTTGACAGCGTGATTCCATGTTGCAACAAGCGAACATACCGATTCTCCGCACCGAATGCCCGCCCGGCGCCTGCGTCTGCGGCCGCGAGATCCTGCTCGCCGAACCCGGCGCCGACCTGCGTCCGCTGCGCCTGACGCGGATGGAAGAAGACCGCCTGCTCGAGCGTATCGACCGCGTCACCAGCTACGAGGAACTCAGGACGCTGCAGGCCCGCGTGCGCGCGAACCTCGGCGTCGAACTCAGGATCGTGCCGGGTCCGAACGAGGTGCGCACGCTGCGCGGCATCCTGATCGTGCTCGAAGACCGTCCCGGCCTGTGCAAGAAGGTACGCCAATCGGTACCGGCGGCGGTGCGCAAGGTGCTCGACCGGCATCCCGAGATCACCTATGCGATCCTCGACGCGCACGACCTGTTCGGCCTCGAGGGGCATTGACGGCGCGGATTGCAAAACGGCGTCCGGTTGCAAATCGGCCTAGAATGCGGGCAGGACCAGCAACGGGAGGACCCCGATGGCGACTCGATACGATGGCGTGGCGGCACGATTGATGCTGCCACTGGCGGCGCTGGCGGCAGCCGCCGCCCTGTCCGGCTGCGCGGTGTATGCGCCGCCGTACGCCTACGATGCCGCACCGGTGGTTGCCCCCTACGGCCCCGCAGTGGTGGCGCCCTACGATGCCTATTATTATCCGTACCGCTACGGCTATCCCTACGCCACCGGCGGTCCGGTCTGGGCCGGACCGCCGGTGGCGCTCAACTTCGGCTACTACCACGGCAGCCGCCACGGCGGTTACCGTGGTCCCGGCTGGCACGGCGGACCGGGCTGGCACGGCCAGCCGGGCTATCGCGGGCCCGGCAGGGGCGGACCGGGCTGGGGCGGCGCGCGTGGCGGCTACCGGGGCGGCTTTGGCGGCGGCGGCGGCCGAGGCGGTGGCGGCCGCGGCCACCGCTGAGGATACTGGTCCTGGACGGGAATCCGGCGGGGACAGTGGCGGTGTTCCGCGACGCGGGAGATCGGCACGCGCCACGCGGGGGCTGACTGGCGCCGGCCTGCCCATCAGGGGCAATCGCGGGCCATCGACGCGCGCAGGTGCGCGCGCTCCTCGTCGGTCAGCAGGTGGCGGCCGCGCTGGCGGCGCCCGTGCAAGCCGCCCGCCCCGCGCCAGCCGCCGAACAGCAGCCAGCTCAGCGCCATCAGGCCGACCGCTTGCCAGAAGCCGATGACGGGCAGGCCGAACAGCCCCGGCATCAGCCAGTTCCACAGCTGCCAGATGGCCGAACCGAAGCCGGCGATGGCGATCAGGCCCCAGACCAGGATCAGTACGATCAGTTTGCTAGCGCGATGTTTCATGTCGACTCCTCGATAAAAGATGCGTTGTCATACCGGTTGCACGTCAGCTGCCCGCCAACTCGTCGTGGACGGCCTGCAGGCGCGTGCGCAGCGCCTTGACGGCATAGTGCTTCTTGGACAGCAGGGTGTTGACGCGCTCGCCGCTGGCCTGCGCCATGGCCTTGAACGAGACGCCCTCGATTTCGTGGGCGATGAAGACGGCGCGCTGGTCGTCGGGCAGGGCCCGCAGCGCCTCTTCGAGGGCCGCGACCAGGCGCTTGCGGACATACGCCTGTTCCGGTCCGCCGTCCGGATCCGGCAGCAGATCCTCCAGCCAGCCGGGCTCGTCATCGTCCAGCACGGCGTCGACGCTGGCGCCGGCCGAACCCGCGCGCTGGCCGCGCCGGCGGTACTGGTCGGTGACGCGGTTACGGATGACGGTGAACAGCCAGGCGCCGGCATTGCGCATCGGTTCGATCAGGCGCGAAGCGAGCACGAATTCATAAAACGCATCCTGCAGGATGTCTTCGATATCCTGCGGATCGGGCACCTGGCGGCGCAGCCACGCCCGCAGCCGCGGCTGTTCGCGCCGGATGGCGGCGGCAACGGCGGCGTCGGCCGCTGCATCCCGGTTCGCCGGGCGTCCTTCCGCGTCAAGTTGTCGGCTCGTGTCCATACCTGTATAGACGCGCGGGGCGGGCGGATATTGTGTTCAGGCGTGGATCGTTGGCGCGCACAGCGCTTCGAATTCGATGACGCCGGCGCCGACTGCCTGCGCGAACGCATGATCATGGGTCGACATCAGCACCACCGCATGCCGGCACTTGTGCGCCACCAGGTCGATCAGCACCGCACGCGCATCCACGTCGAGCCCGTTCGACGGCTCGTCGAACAGCAGCACCGCCGGATCGCCGATCCAGGCCGCGGCCAGCATCAGCTTTTTCTGCGTGCCGAGCGACATGGCGCCGCAGCGCGTGCCCAAGTGCCGTGCCAGCCCGAAGCGCTCGACGATGCCGAGGACCTCGGGCGACACGCTGCAGCGCTTGGCCCAGGCCACGAAGTCCAGCAGTTCGCGCCCGGTCATGAACGGGTAGGCGGGGCATTCGTCGGGTGCATAGGCGAGCCGCGCCTTGGCCGCGCCGGACGCCGTATCCATCGGCACGCCGTCGATCCAGATGCTGCCGCCATCCGGCTCGGTGACGCCGGCCAGCACCCGCAGCAGCGTCGACTTGCCGATGCCGTTGGGGCCGTGCAGGGCCCAGGCGCCGCAGGCGACATCGTGGCGCAGGTTGTGCAGGACCTGCCTGCCGCCGTAGGACTTGGATAGGTGTTCGAAACGCAGCACGCAGACCCCTCTAATATAGACAAGCGATGGTGGCCGCCATCCAGCCGCCGGCCACGACGGTGCTGAGGACGACGGCATGGCGTTCGCTGGCCAGTTGCGGCGCCCGCAGCACGCACAGCAGGACTGCGTATGACAGCAATCCGGCCGATGCCCGCGCAGGTCCCGCGCCTTCGTAGCATGCCAGCAGCGCCGGCGCCGCAAGGAAGGGCAGCGCGAAACCCGCCACGGCAGCCAGGTCGAAGCGGCGCCACCAGTCCGGCGCGAGCGGCAGCGCAGCGGTATAGGCGGCGCTGGCCCGGTGCGCCATTTCCAGTCCGCGGAACAGGCCGCTCAGATGGAGCGCGATACAGCCTTGGACGAACCAGGCGGCGCCAAGGGCGCGGCGGTCGTGCTCGAATACGGTGGCCAGGCCGAGCGCACCCGCGCACAGCGCCGCGGCGCCGAGCGCCTTGGCCAGCGCTTCGTCGCGCCGTTCGCGCAGCAGGATCGAGAACGCCGCCTGCAGCGGCGCCGTGTGGCGGCCGGCTATGGCATGCAGCAGGCGGCCCGGCCACGCCGGTGCGCGCAGGTGCAGGCAGACCAGCGCACGCGGCTGCGGCCACGGGGCCTGGCGCAGTGCCAGCGCGGCGCCAGCCCATACCAGCAGGTCGATAACCGGCGCCAGGCGGGTGCCGAAGGCGGCTGCCAGCAGCATGCAGGCGGCCACCAGGCCGGCGGCGGCCAGCGGACGCCGTTCCAGCACGCCGACCTGAGCTGCCAGCGCCAGCGGCACCAGCGCGGCCAGCAACAGCAGGTGCGCCGGCGTGGCGCCACGCGCGGCTTCCGAGGCCAGGGCGCCGGCCACCATCAGCAGCAGCGGGCTGTCGGCCAGCACCAGCACGGCGAGGTCGGCGCGGCGGCGCTGGCGCGCATCCAGGGGCAGCGAAGCGGCGAAGGCCATGAAGGCGCCGCCCTTGATCTGCATGCGCTGCATATGCGCCCACAGCGCGGCGCAGGCCAGCAGCAGGATCAGATAGCCGAAGCGCCAGCCCGGCCCGTGTCCGGGGGACACGACCAGCAGGATGGGCCGGGCAAAGGTAGCGGCGTTAGCGAAGACCGAGGCGTTGGCGGAAGCGAGCACGCCGAGCAGCAGCACCAGCGCCTGCCAGCGCCGCAGCAGCAGGCGCGCCGTGCTCACGGCGTACCAGCGCAGGCGGTAGTGGAGCAGTGGGGTGGCGATGGCGGTCTCCGACCGGGGTTGTCGAAGTATTATGAAGCAGGTCCTATTCCGTCGGCAACCTATGCATGCCAATGCGGCATGCCAATGCGGCATGCCACTGCGGGGGCCGCTAAAGCTCGCTCCGCAATGACAGCATTCGCTATAAGCAAGCGGGAGCCGCTGTTAAGCTCGAGGACGCAGTTCCCGGATGCGAAGCCAAACCTGCGGGTTCCATTTCCCCAGCCGAGACGACGCGATTTCTACCCGAAGCCTTGGCAGCATACAGCGCACCGTCCGCGCGGCTGACGGTCGAGGAAAAGCATTCCCCATTGCGGAACGCTGCGATGCCGATCGACACCGTCACCCCCTCCGGACCGGCGGCATCGGCAAAACGCAAGTCGGCCACCCGTTGACGAATCCTCTCCGCCAACGCTGCGGGGCGAAAACGGTCGCTGCCCGTGAGCAGGACGATGAATTCCTCGCCACCGTAGCGCCCGAAACAGTCTTCGTCGCGCACCTCGGCCTGGATCGATTTCGCAACCGTCTGCAGGACGATGTCGCCGACCGCATGGCCGAAGGTGTCATTGATCTGCTTGAACCGGTCAAGGTCGATCAGGCAGATATGGAAGGTGCCGGCGCCGGTGCGCGCGCGCCGTTCCGCGTCTTCCATGCGTTCCGAGATGTGACGCCGGTTGAAGATGCCGGTGAGGGGGTCGCGGATGGCGAGTTCGCTGATGACGTCGTTTGCGTGCTGCAGACGCAGATAGGCATTCTTTCTCGATGCCTCCACCATGAAGACGAAGATCGTCACACTCAGGCCGAGGACGACGAGGCTGAAGGTGTACAGGAAGTTCATGTCGGCAGGAAGGAGTCCGGCCATGTTCGGGCTGCTGGCGTGCAGGTGGTGCAATATGAGCAGGCAGGCGGTCGATATGGCCAGCCAACACAATCCCGAGATAACGCTGCCGAGCAGGATGGCGACGATCGGCAGGGCGATGAACCATGTGCTGCCGGGGGACGTTATGCTGGCCAAGAATACGGATTCGAACAACTTGAACGCGAACAAGCTGACAAGAAAACTCTCGCGCGCAATCGACAGTCTGCCTGTCTTTTTGTAAATCCAGGTTGAACCTACCATCACGGTGCCGGCCAAGGTCAGCGACACGGCAAGCTGCCAAATGCCAAAAATGGCAAATTCCACGACAAAAGCGACGACCACCGGCGCAGCCAGCAGCGACAAGTTGAGCAGCCGCGCAACGTCGTGCGCTTCGTCGGAAAGTGGATCGATGCCAGGCAGGCTCACCCGTGCAAGCAGCGTCGAATATTTACCGCGAAAGTACTCAGCCAGGCGATCCATACTTGTTAGCGAAACCGATATAAGAACAAACTATTATAATGTGTTACCGCTAAGAAATATTAAATTGCTCAAATTTTTATGCTGATGTGGTTTTTCTGTGTTTACATGGCTTGCTGCACGGAGACGGTCGCCCCGGGCGGAAGCTGCCTGTGCAGGCAGCTCGACAGCGGCAGCGTTGGCGCTGCCGCCCGAACATAGGCTTAGCGCGATGCCGTCCCTTGCTGCCCGCTCCGGGAGCCGGCCCGGCTCGCCGCCAGCAGCCCGCCGCCGATCAGCGCAATGCCGAGCAACTTGCCCATCGACGCCGAGGGCAGCAGACGCATGGCGGCGGTCGCCCAGGGCGCCGGGCGCTCGCGCTGCGGATCCGAATCGCGGCGCTTCAGGGCACCCTTGCTGGCCGGACCGCCGGCGTACAGCTGGATCATCTCGCGCACGAAGGGCACCATGTCCTGCGGACCGCGGCTGGTCAGCCAGTTGCCATCACGCACCACCTCCTGGTCGAGCCACGTGGCCCCCGCGTTGACCATGTCGTCGCGCACACCGGGCCATGAGGTGAGCGCGCGTCCGTCGGTCAGCCCGGTCGAGGCAAGCAGCCATGGACCGTGGCACAGCGTTGCGATCGGCTTGCCCTGGCCGTCGAATTCGCGCACCAGGCCGCGCGCCTCGG
>Ga0308168_1001392_pt1 | contig 22211 bp, 45 predicted proteins | sample PhyCR2_FD_202133 | JGI IMG/M metagenome (GOLD analysis project Ga0308168, IMG submission 202133) | Phyllosphere microbial communities from UC Gill Tract Community Farm, Albany, California, United States - DLSLRC.R2 | ecosystem: Host-associated > Plants > Phyllosphere > Unclassified | place: USA...
CATATGCAGCGAAAACAGCTGATCCTAATCCCCCAATAGATGAAATCAGATTGATGTAGTCTCCATGGTGCCAACTCAAAATTCCTGCTCCCTTTGATAGACCGGGTCCGATCCCCGTGGAAACTTCATCGACTGATACCTATAAAACTTTAGCTATGCGCGCAACAAAAAACCGCCTCGGTGGCCAGCTTTCACTTAGTGCTTAGGTATCTTTATGAAATATTCATCTCGCCCACAACTATCCTTCCTCATCTTTATTGGCAGCTGTTTCGCAGGTGAATACATGCCCCTATCGAGGTTAGCGTAGCCATAAGCTCCATGCTCATCAGCCTTAGTTGTGACCGATAAAACTTTGCTCTGCTCTTCGCCTTCAGACATAACGAATATGACTTTAGCCTTAATATAATCCCTCAAACCTTATCCTCCTTCTGATAAACCGGGTCAGTGCCGCGCGGGTACTGCAGCGCAACGTTCCTGTAATGCTGCAATCTCTCCCTGAAATACTCCTTCATCGCTTCCGGCTGCTGCATCTCCACCTCCATGGCGATAACCGGCATATTCATACGCTCCTTGTATGCTACTCCTGACGCGGCTAAATCAACGTTAATCCTGTCGCGTTCTTCTCTGCTGCGTGCTGCTAAGTTGTGTGACATGGCGATGTCCTCCTGTGGGGAGTATATCGCTTATTAATGATTCTTGGCCCCTGCATTAACCATCTTCACGGCCTGTCGGATATCATCCATCTCCATGTCACCGCTGATTTGTGCATGCCGGAACGCAATAGAAAGGAATTCCATGCATTGCTCGTTAGTCCATTCCATCGGCACCAGTTCAGCCAGTTCAGCCAGGTCAGCGGCGGGCGCGGGGTGCTCATATAGCGGCACCACTTCAACGCGGAATATGTCTCCAGATGATGGTCTGTCTAATTCACCATGATACGTCCAATGATGCGCAACTCCGCTGCGATGGTTAACCAGGCGTTTTTTGCACGCCATCGGCGGCGAAGTCAGTGCGGCCAGCGCGACACGCATAGTGTTTAAGTGCATTGCACTGTCTGAGTCCAGCCCGAAAGGAATTTCATCGGATACATTTTGCAGTTCATCAATCTGAGGTTTTAGCCACTCAATCAGCGCCTGCTTCTGCTCTTCGGTCATGATGGCTCTCCTGCGCGGAGTTGGTTGGCGAAAGCTAACAATGATCGGCCACAAGATTTAATCAACTCGGCGGTCGATGCGGATTTTCCTGCGGCCATGTCGCCCAAGTGTGCGGCGGCTTTAACGACGGCATCAGCCCGCACAGAATTGAGGTAGGCGTCGGTGGCTGGGGTTTCTGGCATTCCGCCAGACACAAGCTCGAGAGTGCAATCATAATCACCAACATCAGAAACCCGATATGTCCGGTTGGGCATTTTTGCCGCGACCTGAACATCAAATTCAGTGTGGAGTTCCATAGCACAATTGTTGGCAATCTCCTCAGGATGGTCGTAAGGGGCTTCCGGGTCTTCTGCATCCCAGAACATGAGGTTCGTTTTCAGCGCCACATTCTCAGCCGCCATCGCATCTCGCTCTGCTTTGAGTTCGGCGAACTTGCGAACCAGATAGGCTGACAACTCCTCATTGACCCGCATATCTCCCGGCAGACATTTACCTGTCAGCAATCCACGCATTTCATGTTCGGTGATATTCATTCTCTTACCCCTTATGCCGCTGTCAGGCTCAATGCCGCGGCGAAAATAGTTAGTCGCCGTGATAGCGGCGTGCTGCCCATTCCGGATAGGCAGGGTTGGTATCTCTGACCGGCATGTCATGCTTGCTGTGCCGGTTGCGCTCGATTGCTTCCTGATGCTCGACGTACTTCGTCAGACGCCGCTCCGTGGCATCCTGCACCCATTCCTTTGTCTGCTCAGTGGTCCGTACTGATAGCGACACCCTCACGCCTTTCTTCGCCAGAATCTGCTGCTGTGCGTCCTGCATCGCTAACATCCATCTGCGCTGTGATTCCGTTTCATCAGGGCGTGCAGAGTCCGCCGAAGGTTCGGTGATGGTCATGAGGGTGCCTTATTGGTGGGTGTTATTTAACGAGGCGCTGCCAGATAGCGGATACGTATTTCGCCTGGTGGATGGCATCGGCTAGCGCGTTGTGCCGCGTCCCTTCAAAGGGCATATCCCGCTTAGGGTCGAAACCTATCCCTTTGCCCAGCTCAACGATTGTTCGCACGTCCCGATCGTTCCACCAGTTCCACGGTGGGTTCTGGCCTGTCATTTGATACGCACTGCGAAGGATGACGCAGTCAAAAGACGCTCCATTTCCCCACACCTGAACAAGCTTGCTGTTGGTGTTTTCGAAGATGAAGTCATTGAAGCGTGATAGTGCAGTCGAAAGCTCTAGCGGGTTATCAAGGAGCGAACTCCGAGCCTCTTCGCTTTGCCCCATCCACCACATAATTGTTGATGCATCCGGCCTTGCGCGATGACGCATTGATGACTCAAGCGAGATATTCACCTGAAACTGATCGCCGGTCTCGCCTGATGCTGGGTCAAAAAATACTGCGCCGATTGAAACGACAGGGGCGTAGGTGCCATTGCCCATCGTTTCGAGGTCAACCATTAAGTTATTCATCTTCATCCTTAAAATGGGATATCGTCTTCAAAATCCATCGGTGGCTCATTATTTGCCGGTGGAGTAGATGGCCCAGCCTGCTGCTGCGGGCGCTGCTGCTGATTTTGCTGTGGTCGGTTTCCCTGACCACCTTCCTGCTTGCCGCCCAGCATCTGCAGCGTACCGCCAATGTTTACCACGACTTCCGTCGTGTACTTTTCTGTGCCATCCTGCGCCTGCCATTTACGGGTTCGCAGCTGACCCTCGATGTAAACCTGCGAGCCCTTACGCAGATACTCGCCAGCCACTTCTGCCAATTTTCCGAAGATAACTACGCGATGCCACTCAGTTACCTCCTTGTTCTCACCTGTGGACTTATCACGCCACTGCTCCGAGGTCGCCACGGTAAGATTGGCTACCGCGCCGCCTGATGGCTGATAGCGAACCTCAGGATCCTTCCCGAGGTTTCCAAGTAAAATCATTTTATTCACGCCACGACTCGCCATTATGCTGCCTCGCTTTTCTGCTCAAGTTCCGCTTTGCGGATGTCATAAATTTCTTTGGCCTTCGCCTGATACTCGGTGCCGCGCAGGGTGCGCCATGCTTCTTCGAAGAGAGCCTTGAGGCTGTCAAAGTTCTCAACTCCTGCTGCAGACTCTGTGAACGCCTTCAACGACTCTTCCGCAGGGTTTACCGCGCCTGAATCAAGCCAGTTAAGAAGCTGCTTGCCTGTCTGCTCACTAAGCACAACTGGGTCGGCATTGCTGAAGAGCTTCGTCCTGTCCTTGCTGGCGATCGCATGATGCGACTCATGGCCGATATCCAGAACGGTAGTGAATTCGTATTCGACGCCATCACGCTGCTCTGACTTCATGCCGAGCTTAGCGACCTTCTTGCGTCCGTTCTCTTCCACCTGAGCCGTCTCAGTTTTGCTGCGCATGGTGGCGATGATGTGCATTGACGAACGCAGGATTGCATCCAGGAATGACCGGTGCCGCGGGTTGATTTCACTCCACGCTGACCATGAATTGCCGCGAAACTTCGTTTTAGCGATAGTGTCAACAAGCTCCAGACAACCACCTACGCCGCCCCATTCATGGGTAATGCTATCGATGATGAGGCAGTCATATCCTGCCTGCTCGGCAGCACTGATAGCCTCAATGAAGCGCTCTGGCGAGAATGGCGGATCGAGTTCCAGAACATCGAACTCCGCGACATCCGAATAGAGTGATGCGCTGCCTTTCTCCGTATCAATCACAGCGATGCGGCCGCCAATACCTTTGGCTACCAGCAGTGCGCTGTATGTCTTCCCTGAACCACTCGGCCCGGTAAGTGCCAGCCGTAGCTTGGCTTTCTTTCTCATGGCTTTTTCAAATTTCATGGTGATACCTCTTTAGAACGGGCATGGCCCGAGAAAATATTTGCTGTTGAATCGTTCACACCACGCCAGATTGAGCGCGGCACGCATTGACTGGCGCATGCCATTGCGTCGGTAGTGGAGGGCGTTGAGGACGTGCATGCGTCGCTTAGCACGGCTTTCTTCGACTGTGGTTGCAAGGCTCATTTCTTGACTCCCGGACAGGCCATTTCGAATAGTGCGCGGATAAAGTCGAAATCTTTCAGGCGCTCATGCTCAGCTTCTTCCTTGCGCTGGCGCTCTAACTCTTCCTGCTGCTTCTGGTAAGGCAGGGTAGGTGATTGAGTCTTCACGGTTTGCCCTCCTGCGATACGACCTGTAACAGGCGCTCCCAAAGCTGCTGTAAGCGGCTCTTTGGCTTCCACGACATCACGTCAGCGCCGGTGAGTTTGTATGCGAACTGGTTAATCTGAGACGCGTTTAAACTGGAGCCACCCATGAGGGCAGCCCCCTGCATTTGAAATTGCATGGGTAACTCCGTTGAATTGATGAATTAGGTTTGGTGTCAAAAAAAAGCCCAGCATTGCGCCGGGCATAAGGATGTAACGTTCTGGTTATCTATCCTGTCATTTGAAACGTCTTAGCGTTGGTGCGTAGCACCGTCATGGCCTGTCGTGACAAGCCATTGCGCTGCTACTCTTCTTCTTCGGTTTCGCCTTCGTCTTCGTCGCTCTCTGCCTCTGCCTGATCGAACCACTCAACGTACTGCTCAGCCATTTCTCGCAATGATCTGGCATATTCTTGTTCGTCCCGGCTGAAATCAGACAAAGACTCGCAATTCCCTATCGCTTCAAGACATTGCTCGAAATCCAGTTTGGTATTCCTGAATTGGCAATAACTCATGTTTCCCATCTCTCATCTCCCTGCTAGTGGTTACTGGCCCAGTGCCTTGGCTATGGCGGTCTTGGCTCGTTTGTATTCAGTGATTTCACGGCAGCCTTCGTCGTGCTCGTACAGAAATAAAAGCTCCTGAAGCGCCTCAAGCAGCTCAGGTGCTGCGGCTACCAATTGAGTATTAGCCTCGTATTCTGGCGTTACTCTTCCAGGCAATGCCACGCCACTTACTCGCACGCTCTCTTTGCGACCCCACCCATCGATTGGCCCATGAATAACATTCCCAAACTGATCGCGCTCCCACGGACCCGGCGTTCCCTTAAATCCACTCATACATCCCCTCCTGCTATAAACCCCAGCCCCATCAACACACCAATAGCTATCCAGCCGATAATCCAGTCAGCGTTGCTCATGGAGCCTCCAGATATGAAAAAGGCTGCGGGTTAGGCAGCCTCAGGAGTCGTAATCAAATGGATAATCCTGATACTGACTCATGTCGTCATCAGGATGCTCTTCAAATTCGTCTTCACCCACGCTAACCTCCCGCCGCTTCTCGGCTGTTCCATTTGCTCAGTGCTGATTCAGGAGTGTCCAGCATGTAAATCTTAGCTGTACAGCCCACGCACTGAATGCCATAACTGCTTTCAGATGCATTGCTTCCTGCAGGAGTCATTTCCCAGCGCTTCAGCTGCGCTCGTGCTCCACAGAATGGGCATGGCGAGATGCCATGCTCAGTGATTAATGTCGCTGACACGTTCACCTCGCCGTTACGATGTCTTTTGAGTTGCGATAGCCGGCAGCGAATATCGCGATTTCTGGTAAGCACTGTGATGTGCTCTCATGCCTGTCACGCAGAGAAGGGGAGATAACTGCTTTCTCTACTCTCTGGTTGCAGGCAATAAAAAACCCGCCGGAGCGGGTTGTTGTTATTTGTTAGGCTTTAGCCTCTCCATGCTGCTGACTAGCGCCATTAATCGGGACTTAACCGTTGGCACATCCAGCCCGTTCTGCACATCAAGGCTAAGCCCTGAGATATCTTGTGACCAGGCGGCTACTGCATCCCTGAATTGCCTTGCGATGCTTGCCTGCCTGATTCGACTGCTTTCCAGCTCACTGACGCGTTGCTTCGCTTCGAGCTGAAGCTTTCCTTTGCCAACACCGAGCGCTTCTATCGCGACCTCTTTCATCTCCGCTTTAATCAGTGGGTGAAAGTTATCAGCGCCGAGGAAAATCACTTCATCCAGAGTTTTGAACAGCAGTAAGCAATCAGTATTTTGTTTGCTCCTGGTGTCAATGCACTGCACTTCAACTGCTGGAGTGAAACCGAACTGCTTAACCCGCATTGCTGTGTAAGTCATCGTGCTTTTCAATTTTGCCCCTCCCTGTAATTGTCTGTTTATTAATCGGCAGAAGTTGGCAAAACTATCGTGCGGTAACGCTTTCTGACTTGCGATATCCGGCGTGATAGATGGCAACATCAGGAAGGCAGATTGATCCTTCGATGTCTCCACCGAGATACTTCGATGCGCCGGCCAGAATCTGTTTGTGATATTCGGTTTCTGTCTCGACAGCCTTAACCACGCGGTCAACTGGTTTACGATTTAACGTGAGGATAGGGCGGCAATCAGGTTTTGCTTTCACGCCAACCAACAGGGGGTTGGCTTGCTTCCACGCTGATTGCTTCTCTGCGCGAGCTGCACGGCGCTTCTCTTGTGCATTCATGGTCATTCTCCTGTCAGTTAGCTTTGGTTGAGTGGTGGCTGGAATCGAACCAGCTCCCATAGGTGCGATGCCTATTGCGATACGCGCACCCTCCGGTTACTTATCGCGAATTTTTACCGGAAGACTATTCGCTAGCTCGCCATTGAGCTTCACCACTCACCAAAGCTTTCTGCTTTGAATGTTTGCGCTTTTTCAGCGCCTGATTTTAATGAGCGCGGGAATCAGTTCCGTTTCCCTTTACTGCCTCAGCGTCTTGCTGATGGGATAAACATTACCTCAGGGTAAATTTATTGTCTATACCCATAGGTAAAGTATTTAGGTGTAAAAGTTTACCCCGTTGAAATTACAGGTAATTTATTTTTATTTTTGGGGTAACTAAAAAAGGAAAACCCGCGCTAGGCGGGCTTTTTAAGACGGATTACGGCAGTTTTTGCCATTTTGCGTCTATGACTGTTCCGATGATGGAGCAGTTTCCATCAATCTCAGTCATAGGGTACTGGGGATTTAGCGGCTTGAGGAATTTGCGACCGGCGTCTTCCACATACATCTTGAATGTGGCCTCGTTGTCATTAACAAGTTTGGCAACGACCAGCTTTCCGCTTTTAGCTTCTTTGCTGGGATCTACCAGGATTATCATCCCTTCAGGTACAGTGAAACCTACTGGTGATGTCATCGAATCACCTTTAACTGTGAGCCAGAACGAATGCGGCCCCGCACTTTGGGTTGTCTCAGGCCACTCTTCTATTTCACTTATTTTATAAGGCTCCAGAGCCTCTAGCCATTGCCCGGCGCTTACCCAGCTAATCAATGGGAATCCCTTCGTTTCTTTGTGTTGCCCTGCGTAGCGAACGTTGTCATGCCCTTTATCGGCAATTTCATCCATCCATCCACGAGGGAGCGAAAACGCCTTCTCTATGATCTCTACCATATCGTCAGCAATTCGCTTTTTCCCTTTTTTACCATCCTCATAGAGCATGCGCGAGACATATGATGGCTCTCTTTCAATTCTGCGAGCGAGATCGACGGCTTTTCCGCCGCACATTTCGTCTCTTATCTGTATAAGGCGCTGACGCCGTTTTTCGTATTTATCCATGGCGAGCATTTTAAATATGTTTACCCTTTGGTAAATAACCTATAGGTATTGCTAAAATCGTTACCTGTAGGTAAACTATTCCCTTGTGAAGGTAAACAAGGAAATCAGAGATGAACGAGTTACGTATCTATCTCAACAACCTTTCACTGGATGAACAGCGAGTTTTTGCAATTAAGTGCGGCACGACAATCGGTTATCTCCGTAAAGCACTTAGCAAAAACCATGAGTTAGGCGCAGCTCTATGCGTACTGATTGAGAAAGCAAGTGCCGGCGCAGTGACTCGCAAGCACCTTCATCCAAGTGATTGGACATGCATCTGGCCTGAGTTAGAAGCCGCTTAAGATACATCCCGCTCTTAAACATCCCCGCCCTGAAAAAGGGCAGTAATCAAATCAAATGATTCGTACGTGACTGCCACATGGCCGTCGCGCATTTACTTATTCAACAAAGGAATTCTACGAAATGGATCACGCAAACAAACGCAACGAGGCGCTGAAAATCGAAAGTGCCTTACTCAACAAAATCTCTCTGATTGGCACTGAGAAAACGGCAGCTGCTGTAGGCGTCGATAAGGCGCAGATAAGCCGATGGAAACGCGACTGGTTGCCAAAGTTCTCAATGCTGCTTGCAGTACTGGAATGGGGTGTTGTGGATGACGAGATGGCTCATTTAGCCAGACAGGTGGCAAGCATTCTCACAAAAGAAAACGCCCCAAAGAACTGCGAATTCTTTGAGGCCTGATGCGAAATGACTGGATCAATTCACAGGAGTAATTATGCCAAAGAAACACGTTATGTACCAGGCGGAATTGCACAAAAACCTTGCCCGAGTCGAATTCTGCAAAGCGTTCAATCCGAAGGTTGCCGAGAAACTTAAAAGCATCCTTGAAGAACATAGAGCGAAGGAGAAACGGCAATGAGCAACGTATCAAGTTTAGCCAGAGCCAGAGAGGCTAAAAGGTTCCAGGAGACGCCGCAACAGGGCGTTAAGGGGTATGCCTTGCTGCATCGTAAAATCAAGGAGCTTCCTTTCTACAGAACGGATTCTGAAGCTGTTCACCTGTGGATCCACATCATCCTGTCAGCCAACCATGCGCCTGCACCAGTTAATACCGAGTTCGGTGAAATGCTGGTTAGGCGTGGTGAGTTCATCACCGGGCGAAATACTCTGGCAGCCGAAACAGGAATCACCGGTGACCGCATTAAGTATCTGCTCAACAAGTTCGAAAAGCTGAGCATGATTAGCCGCATTTCCAATAAGAAATTCACCCGAATTTCGGTCACAAAATACGACGATTATCAGCCAAATATTGTGCCAACAGAATGCCAACAGAGTGCCAACGCAATGCCGCTAGCACCAAGGGCTGCAGAGGAGTTTGTGCCAACAGAGTGCCATCAAAGTGCCACAAACAATGAATTACTAACTAATAACTCAATATCTAAAGATATTGAGTGTCCATCTCAAACCGCCGATCAGGACGATGATGAAGAAATCAGAATCCCGAGACAGCCAGCCAATCCCGATAAGCCAAAAGCAGTTCGCACCCCATACGAAGACATGGTGAATGCCTACCATGAAATCCTGCCGGAAATGTCGGCAGTCGAAATTATTCGTGGAAAACGTAAATCTGCGATGCGCAACTTCTGGCAGCAGTGCAACCGCGAGTACCAGAAGGCCAAAGGTGTTCCGTTCACGATTGAGAACTGGCGGAACTACCTAGAATACATCGCTTCGAACTGCACCTGGATGATGCAGGAAAGGCCAAACGGCAAGGGTGGATTTTGGGCAGCCAAGAATCTGGACTATCTGGTGACGGATGAGTGCTACACGAAGGTGAAGGAGCAGCGCGCAAATGACAGGAAATAACTTCGCACCTCCAAACAGCATCGATGCGGAGCAGTGTGTAATCGGCAGCATCCTGAATGACAGCCAGAGCGACAAATGCCAGATGGTGCTGGCCACGCTGAAGCCAGATGCGTTCTACAGCCGCTCACATCAGGAAATCTGGTCTGAAGCTGTGACGCTTAATCGACGCAAAATCACCGTGGACATCCTGACGCTGTCACAGGCGCTGGAGCAAGGCGGGAAACTGGAGCAGCTAGGTGGTTTCGGCTACCTGGCTGAGATGGTTAAAAACACACCCAGCTCTGCAAACGTCGTGAACTACGCCTCAGTCGTGAAAGACCGGGCTTCTGACCGCATGTGGATCCGCCAGTCAAACGAGGTGGCCAGCCTGTTCAGCTCCCGCAACGGCATGACCACTGAGCAGAAGGTTGAAGCCGCTCAGGCTTTGCTGGCAGAGGCTGTAGACAGCACTGCTACCGGCAACAAAAAGGGACTTCGTCGCATAGACGACATTGCAGCTAAATGGACAGCAATGGTCGAAAACCGGTTTAACGATCCGGATGCGCATCGCGGCCTGACTACTGGCATTCGTGACCTCGACAAGCTACTGGCACCGAAGCATGTCATGCGCGGATCCCTGTTCGTTATTGGCGCAAGGCCAAAAATGGGTAAAACCACGGTGCTGACCGAAATCGCTTTGCATGTCGCAGACGTTGAAAACCTGCCTGTGGCCATGTTCAGCCTTGAGATGCCTGAAGAGCAAATCTTCGAGCGCATGCTTGGCCAGTCATCACACGTCAATACCGATATGTTCTATGCACAAGAAAAATCGGGCCCGAGCGAGGATGAAGACTGGAATAGGGTTTACGCAGCGATGGCCAGAATGAGCGACCGGCCAAACATCTGGATTGACGATAACCCCGGCATGACGCTGGCCCACATTCAGGCAGAGTGCCGCAAGCTGAAGCGAAATAACAAGCGTATCGGCATGATTGGCATCGACTACCTGACACTGATGAGCACTGAAGCTTCAGAAACCAACGCTCTGGCATTCGGCAAGATTACCAAGGCACTGAAGAACCTGGCCAAGGAGCTGGACACGGTAATCATCCTCCTGACCCAGTTAAACCGTAATCTGGAAGAGCGAGCCAATAAGCGCCCTATGGCCAGCGATTCGCGCGATACCGGTCAGATTGAACAGGACTGTGATTACTGGATGGCCATCTACAAGGAAAACGTTTACGACGAGAACGCGGATCCGACGCTAACTGAGCTTATCCTCCGCCTGAACCGCCACGGCAAAACCGGCACGGTTTACGTTGACCAGAAAGACGTAGCTCTTTTCCCATGCGACCAAAAACAGGCAGCGGAAGAGCGAGCAGAGCGCAAATCCCGCAAAGTGACCAAGCAACTTAAACAGGTAGAGGGTTTCTGATGAAAACACATCTCGAGCAGTACATGGCGCACCGCGCGGAGCTGGCCAAAAAGGTTTATCTGGAAGACGGATTCGTTGTGCTCAACACAGGCAACACCACCTATGAAATCGCAGTAAACAGATTGCACAGCCATGAAAGCCTTGCTAACTGGGCATTTCACCTGACTGAAAAGACATGGATTGATATGGACATGATGCGCGAGTTTTTGCGCGTGGCCAGCGTGGCTGCAAACCTTCCACTGGAGGGTGTATGAGCAAGCTAACAGCTGAACGCTGCAAACAACGCATCATTGATTTGCAGTTTAAGCGTGACAACCAGGGCATGAGCAACCAGATGTATGACTATCTGGAGGCCCTAGAGATTGCACTCCCCATGCTGGAGCAGCAGGAGCGGGATGAGTGGATTGAGTGGGGCGGCGGCGAATGCCCGGTTGGCTATCATACGCGCGTGGTTATTAGGTACTTCGACGGCGAGGAGAGCAAAACCATCGCGGGACAAGTTCCATGGAATCATTGTGGCGATGGTGACGACATCATCGCCTACCGCATCATCCCGGAGCAGCCCACCAATCAGAACGGAGAAGCATTTTGAAAAATTACGATGACATTGGCTGTCGAGTTCACCTCAACCCAAACGGCAGCGATCTTCGCTGTGGCGACAAGCTGAATAATATCAACTGGAATCCAAATGAAGGTGTTATCCAGCTTTGCGAAATATGCCGCCTTAAAAAGCAGAACAACACCATGCTGGAAATGCTGAACCGCAGGTCCACCAGTCAGAACGGAGAGCAGTGATATGTGGTTAAAGCGAGCGATATTGAATCAAAAGGAATACCAGTCATTCACATGGTGGGAAAGCTTTATGGCGGGCCATATTAGTATTGGTCCTTTGACCATCTATGGCGAAAACGCTATGCATTGGGCGGTAAATATCCGAACCAAAAGATGGGGATATATTTGCTTCCGGTTGCCAGTGCGTTGCTTTGGCCGATGGTGGCCTCTTTATTTCTACACGTCGCCAAACGGAACTCCGGCATCTTCCACTTTCTGTATTCCAAATAGCCACAAGGTGCGCTGATGAACAACGTAATCCCCTTAAAACGCTCTGAGCACGTCATATCAGACGCTGAACTGGACATTCTGGCTTTAGACCTTGCACGCATGGCGAGGAAGTACGGTGATTTCCAGTCACTGCCGGCCATGATTCGCAAAACCCTTAGCGACGCATTAAAGCGAGACAAACGCGATGGAGAAAGCAACGTTCCTGCTTAGGAGCGACAACATCAGACAGAACTGCATCACCGCCATCCAGCAACTCCCCGCCAATCCCGACAAACCTTTGCAGGTAACCATCCAGGAAGACACCAGAAGCCTTGCGCAAAACCGCATGCTTTGGGCTTGCCTGCATGACGTATCGACACAGGTGGTCTGGTACGGAAGGAAACTCGACGCAGAGAGCTGGAAACATATTTTCAGCGCCAGCCTGAAGGGGCAGGAGACGGTGCCGGGTATCAATGGCGGCTTTGTGGTGCTGGGCCAGTCAACAAGCAAAATGCGCGTCGGTGAGATGCGAGATTTAATTGAGCTTATTTTCGCTTTTGGCGCTGAACAGGGCGTTAAGTGGAAAAGCGACACATGGAGGGAGTATGAGCAATTTCAGGCACGGTAAAAAGCGCTCAAGCATTTATACGATATGGCGCTCCATGATAGACCGATGTGAAAACCCTAACGTGAAGGCATATCCAAACTATGGCGGCAGGGGCATTAAGGTTTGCGATGACTGGCATGACTTCAAAACGTTTTACAGAGATATGGGTGACCGGCCAGAAGGAATGACCCTTGACCGTATAGATAACGACAAGGGCTATTACAAATGGAACTGCAAATGGTCAACAAGACGCGAGCAAATCATCAATCGCAGAAATACGAGGCACCTGACGGTCAGAGGCATAACTAAGCCTTGCACTGACTGGGCTCAGATTACGGGGCTTGATGGTAGAACCATTCTTGCTCGAATTAGGAAGGGATGGTCAGAAGAGGAGGCGGTGTTAATCCCGCTAGTGAAAGCAAGGAAAGGCATCCCCCGCGGCGAAGCGTTGAAGCCGGCTTTAAATCTTGATGCTCTCGCCGCAGAGCTGAAAATCAAAATCGGAAAATAACATGACCCCCTTTACCGATATAGGCGCAGCCGTCGAAGAAGCTGCGTGGCTTGCGCACGTCCATAGCAAACCTCACTGCGTATATCAGCGCTTTGACGGCCTGATGGAAGTCCAGCCTGAGAACCCTGACCGCAACCCTATGTACACCACCGGCATGCCCGGCGTTGTGACCACTGAATACAGGAGTGCAGCATGATAAACACCTGGAGCCGCGAGCATCTCGAAATCCTCGCCAAAGAGTATGCGACGGCATCAACCGATTTACTGGCAATCATGTTCGACAGGCCCCGCCAGCAGGTCACAAACAAGGCTCGCTCGATGGGGCTTCGAAAATCGCCTGAATATCTGGAAGCGGTGAGGGCTTCGGCCGGAATGCAAGGCTGGAGGCATCATGCGTGAAACCTGGTTTACCCACCCAGCCCCCCTAGACACGAAAACAGCCGACGAGCTCCTCTCCAGCTACAAACTCCGAAACATCCAGGCAAAGAAAGCACTCGCATTTGACCCGCGCCTCTGGCTGGTGAGCGCGCTGCTGCCTGAGTTCCGGGAAGTGCCAAAGCCGAGCCGTCAGTATAAAAACCCAATGTGGAGCTGAAGATGAATTTTATTTTCCTGATTGTGGTGATGTCGTCAAACACTGCCAATCAACAGATCATCCCAATGGACTCCGTGCAGCAATGCCAGGCAGCTATCCGGGCAATGGAATTGGTGAAAGAGAAGCGCACAGGGTGGAATGACTACAGCCCGAGAGTTGATAACGCTCACTGTGTTGAGGTGCCGCGATGAAAGAACGCTGCTGCCGCTGCCACACCATCCTCACCTCAGAAGACAAGTATCACTACGGGGCTAACTGCGAAACGTGTAACGAGGAATATCAGTATGCAGAGTACTTCGACTACTTCCCACTCCGATGCGCCTGGCGCTACCTCCGCTATCAGGTGCGCTGGCTGTCCAGCATGGCTCACCACGGAGGAAGTTTATTGCTGTGCTGCCTGCGTAGAGTCATGGGTAGAAAACGATCCGAACGGACTAATGGGAGTGGAAGATGAGGAAAGAGAGGCGGAAATGTAAGAACCCAGCCTGCCGCGAATGGTTTCATCCAACCTTCCATAATCAACGATGGTGCTCACCAGATTGCGGAACGGTGCTGGCGATGGCCGAAAGGGAGAAAAAGAGGCAGAAAGTTAAACAGGAAGCAGAACGACGACGAAGAGAAGAAACCCAGCAGGAAAAGCGCAGTATTAAGATCCGCAAGTTAGCCATAAAGCCCGCCAGTTACTTCAAAGCCCAAGCACAGCAAGCCTTCAACCAGTTCATCCGCCTTCGTGACCATGACCAGCCCTGTATCAGTTGCGGCGAAATCAATCCACCTGATTTGCATGGCGGCCAATGGGACTGCGGGCACTTCAAAACGGTTGGGGGCTTCCCGGAACTCCGCTTCGTTGAAAAAAACGCCTATCGCCAATGCAAATCCTGTAATGCCGGGTCGGCTAAGCATGGTGCAAAGGCGGCTACCGTAGCCCAGCAGTATGAGGCCACGCTGGTTGAGAGGTTCGGACAGGAGTTGGTTGATTGGCTGAATGGCCCCCACGAAATGACACGCTATCGCCGGGACGACTACATCCGCATCCGGGATGAGTACCGGGCAAAGGTGCGTGAACTGATTAAGCAAAGAGAGGCAGCATGAAAAATGTCGTCAGCTTATCTGGCGGGCGAACCTCTGCATACCTGGCTCACCTCATGAAAGACAGAGACCCGGAAACGGAATTCATATTCATGGATACCGGAGCAGAGCACCCAAAGACATACGAATTTATCCGCAACATCGTTAAGCGCTGGAAAATAAAACTCACCTGTCTCCGCGTTATCCCTAACCCGGAAATGAACAAACCAAGCACCTACGAAACCCTCACTATCTCCCAAATCGGTCCCGACCTTGAGCCATGGAAGCGCATGCTCAGAAAATATGGTCACCCATACGTAGGCGGCGCGTTCTGCACAGACAGGATGAAGACAGTGCCATTCATCAAATACTGCGATGAGCGTTTTGGCCGGGGGAATTACACAACATGGCTGGGAATGAGAATTGATGAGCCAAAGCGTATTACACCGAAGCCCGGAATCAGATATCTGGCAGAGATTAGTGATTTTGAAAAGCAGGACGTAATTGATTGGTGGCGAGACCAACCTTTCGATCTGGAAATTCAGGAACATCTTGGTAACTGCGTTTTCTGCATCAAAAAGAGCATTCAAAAAGTAGCGCTGGCCGCAAAGGACGAGCCAAAACTTGCGGCGAATTTCATCCATACCCTTCAAACCTTCGACGTTAAGCCCGACAAGGTTATGTACCGCAGCAATAACTCCCTGGAGCAGGTGATCGCATTGTTCTCCGATACCGGCAGGGACGAACTCGCCTCAAGGATGACATCTATGCGCCAGTACGACACCGGTTCTTGCTCTGAAAGCTGTGAAGCGTTCAGTGGCCAGATGGGATTCGATTTTTCTATGGAGGCAGCATGAACAAAATTCATTATCCCATTTCAACAGCGGCTGTTTTCGACGACTTCATATTTCCGATTCACCTAGAGGGAGCGCATCAGATTGAGCAGGAACTCGCTCTGGCGGTTGCATGGTTCAGTCGGTGGTGCAACGAAGAGAAGATGGTTGTGAAGGCAAAGATGCTGGTCAGCTTCTGGGGGCTTTACCTGACCTACGAGCAGTCTATGGAGCGTGCAGCATGACCGAATACCTCAGAGAAAAGTGGCTCCGCCTTCGCATTCTCAAGATGCGCGGCATGTACGAGATCAACTACCGGATAATCCGCAATACGGCGAAGATGATGGAGGTTAAGCATGCGCATTGAGCGTGACTATCAGCAAATCGTCAGACTGTCAGGTGTCAAAACAGCAGCAGACATGCGCCGGTTATTCGGCAATGGCTGGAAGACCATCAACAAATCACAGCAGGCATGGGTCAGGCATCTGCTGGGCGTATGGGGCGATCACCTCGGCGGAGAAGATTACGACCGCGCAGAAGTGAACGTTATTGGTCGCCTGATGATGCGATGCGAATGGAGTGAGCAGAAGGGCAAGCAGATAGAGAAAATCGTGTCACAGCTACATTGTGAGGGGCTACGTGGTGAAGAGTTATTCCGCAAGGCGCGTGACCTGCTTATCCCTCAGTCATCAACGGCAAACATCATCGCTCTCGCCAAAGAATCAGATGATGCCGCCTTTGTTGAATCAGTCATGGTAAAGACATTCGGAAGGGATAACCCGCTTCGGAACGTAGCCAGATTACGATACTGCAAACGCAAGAGCGTGCAAAATATCGGCTCATCCCTGATTTATTACTGTCGCATCTCACCGAAAGAGGCCCGAAACAGAATGGAATGGGCGATGGATATCATCGAAGGAGAAATGTTTTACGCAATTAAGCGAGAAATGGAGAAGGAGATTCTTAAAATTGCAGCCTGATAATAACAAATAGCACGAAATGACAAAGACAAAGGGCATGTAACCTGGCACATTAACGGCATGATCGGGAAGTGAAGCGAACAGATCGCAGCTTTACCGGTCAGTTGCATAAATGTGGATGCCAAAGAGCCTCGCGACCTCACCAGTCGGCGGGGCTTTTTTATTATCCGCTGCAGGGGATGAGCAATAAATTATCCCTTCCATGGGATAGGTGTTCCTAACAGCAGCGAAGTGGCACTTAAGGCTTCAGACTTTCGGCGAACATCGCTAAAGCCTTCGTGACTACCGCTGATTGTGGCTGCCCTGTCTGCTCTGCAAGAGATTCCAGTAGCGCGATCGTGTCGGTGTGAAGCTTGATGCCTTTCACTTTAACACCGCGCTTCTCATCACTACGCTTTTGCCGATCGTCGTTAGTTGATTTCATAACGTCATCACTCTAAAATTTGAGTTGGGGTTGGAGGGGATTTCTCCCCTCCGCCTGATTCACTGTTAGTAGGCCGGGCAGCTTACGATTAACAGAAGAACCAGGATGATGATTAACTTCATCATAACCCTTACCTCATGTTGGCCTCGGCTTCGGTCGGGGCCTTCCCGCTTCAGCGTCCTGCTGATGGAATACATTGTAGGTTAACCTACACTTGAGTGCAAGCACTTTCTCGGTGCTTTAACCGAAATATCAAATAATTATTAAGGCTCGCTACGGCGGGCCTTTTCTGTTTTCGCCCCTGCCAATCAACATCGACTCTCACCCTTTCCTGTGTGGCAGCGGGCGATCTTTTCTTCTGACTACCGACAGCACCTGCCAATCAATGGAGGTGAGGATGAAACGCATGCCGGACAAAGACGTTGGGTTTTGGGCCAGCCTGATTGCCTGGCTATACGCCCACAAAAACGAATCCGGCTATGCGGGACTGGCCGGAGTTATGGCAATCCTGAGAGCAACCTATATCGGTAAAGATGCCTGGTCGCGTCGCCTGCTTGATGCAGCTATGTGCAGTGTCTTTGCCTTCTTCCTGCAGCCAACCCTGCAAATTATGGGGTCGGTCTTCAACTGGAATTTCGGAGAAGACGTTACGCGAGTTGGGGCTGTCTTCCTTGGCTTCCTCGGTGTGGATTACATCTCATCGAAGATCCGCCGTCAGATTGATAAGAGACTGGGAGAAGGAAATGCTGACAGCCAGTAGTTTTCAGCGCGCTACCGGCGTGACAAACGCACTGCGTGATGCCTGGTATCCACACATTGCTGCCAGCATCTCTGCATTCCAGATCAGCACGCCATTGCGTCAGGCTCATTTTCTGGCGCAGACAGGGCATGAATCCGCCGGGTTCCTTAAAGTGGAAGAGGGGCTTAATTACAGTGAGAACGCTCTAACCGCGATGTTCGGCAAACGCATTACCCCTGAGCAAGCCCGAGCATACGGGCGTAACGCAATGCACCCGGCCAATCAGAAGATGATCGCCAGCATTATTTACGCAAACCGTAATGGAAATGGCGATGTGGATTCAGGCGATGGTTATCGATACCGCGGTCGGGGTCTGATTCAGATAACGGGCAAAGCCAACTATGCGGCACTGGTAAAGCAGCTTGGCGCTGACGTAGTGGAAGACCCTGATTTGTTGCTGGGCTATCGCTTTGCAGCGATGTCAGCGGCGGCATGGTGGAAGAATCACGGATTAAACGAGATGGCTGATTCTGATGATGTTAGCCGCATCACCAGAATTATTAACGGTGGCACCAATGGTCTTGAAGATCGGAAATCCCGCTTAATCAAAGCTAAGGGGATTCTATGCTCAACGTAATCGGCTTTATCCGAAACAACTCCGGTCTTTTCATCATTGGTCTTATCTGCGTTGCGCTATGGGGCCTGAATGCCCGCAATTCCCAACTGAGCGCTACGAATGACCGGCTTGAAAAGCTCTCAAACAGCAAAGACGACCAGATAAACGATCTCCGCTCCAAGAATGACGGTCTCGCAGCGAGCGTCAACGACCTGGTCAAAGCGGTTAATCAGCAAAACGCCGTTATGACACAGGTAACCGAACAACGCGCAGTGACGGCACAGCAGAACCGGAAGCTACAGAATGAAATTAAGCGTTATCTCGCAGCAAACAAAGCTGCTGCTGCTCCTGTTCCCCCTGATGCTGTTGACCGGTTGCGGGACGCAGCAAAAGCCGCCGGTGGAGTACCGGACAGTAAAGCAGCCCCGGTTAAATCTGCCGGCGGAACTGACCACACCAATTGATATTCCGGCCATTCCTGAGCTAATGAGCTTCGGTGACAGCGTGTCGCTGAATGCTGAGCTGTTTGGCCTGCTTGGTCAGTGCAACATTGACCGGTCAGCCGTTCAACAGATAGAAGGCTCCAGAATCCAGAAATAAAAAATTGTCATCGTGAATTTTGACAAGTGACTTTCAAGAAAATGGCCTCTGCTAATGCGGGGGCTTTTTTATGCGCCTCGCACGCGCAAACAACAACCCGAGCCTTTCAGAAAGCTGAGCCTGAGAACAACCGTTGGCATCATGGCGGCCTCTCGGGTGGCGGCTGTTCTGTGCGACAGGCTCACTTTCTAAAAGGTATCCGTCATGCAATTAGTAGAAATCAAGAGGCTCGACCTGGTCACCAATACCGTAGCAATAGCGGACGGGGTGGGGCGAGATCATGACACTATCATTAAGCTGGTTGACCGTAATAAAACAGATCTTGAAGAGTTTGGAACTGTCGGATTTGAAATCCGTAAGTCTGGCGGCAAGCCATTGCGCATTGCCTTACTGAATGAGCAGCAAACCACGCTGCTGATCACCTACATGCGTAATAACGATGTGGTGCGAGCATTTAAAAAGCGGTTGGTTGCTGGGTTCTTCAAAATGCGCAGCACTCTCGCCGCACAAAAGATGGACCGGAATTCTGCCCGCCTCGAATACAAGCCCATGACTGACGCTATTAAACACGAGCGCGAAGCCCAGGGTAAGCAGATAGCCCCGCATCACTTCAGCAATGAAGCCGATCTGATTAACCGCCTGGCGCTGGGAATGACGGCCGCTAAGTTTCGCGTGTATCACGAGATCGGGAAGAAAGAAGCCATCCGCGATTACCTGACGCCGGAGCAGATTCACTGCATAACAGAACTGCAACGCGCCAATACGGTATTCATCAGCATGGGTTGGGACTTCGAACAACGCAAAGAAGTGCTCAAAGGCATGTTCGAACGTAACCATCGCCAGCCACTGATTGAAGAGCAGCACACGCTGGCAGCATAGCCGGCTCAAAAATGAGCCCGCTGAATATCAAAGGAAAAGAGAGCCACTTTCACAACGGCTTTCATCACAAGGCGCATTTACGAGTGCGCCTGATGATGGAGTTGTAAGCGCACTCACAACATCATATCGTCTCTCCCTCAACTTAACAGAGGGAAGAGTGATGGGATTGATAAACGGGCGTCCCGGGAAGGATTTTGTTGTAGGAACATATTCGCATTCAGAAATTAACGACCTCGAGTTTATGCATGCAGAGGAGAAAAGAGCTCGAGAGGAGCTCAGTTACTGGGGTTACGAATATGCTTATACAAAGATAGATTTACAGTGTAACGGGCAGTATGTCAGAGCCTACCGAGTCTACACCGACAAAGAAAAAACTAATTTATAAGCCGCCTCCGGGCGGTTTTTTATTGGAGCCAATATGCCTGACACCTACCGCATCACAGTAACCACGAAGTCAGGCGAAACTCACGAAGGCCTGATGAACCGATCACAGCCTGAGATGGTTAATGGCTTCATTGGTGTGGCCCGGGAAGATGGCTCATGGGTATACCTGGCGCCGGACGACGTGCTCAAAATGGAGTATGTGCCGGAACAAGCTGAGGAGAGTGATAAATCATGAAAACAACCGGGCCTATAACTCTGACTATCGACATGAAAGAGCATATAGCGAAGTCGCGCGAAGTTCTTGAAGAGTTGCAGGCGAGGCTTAAGCAGTTTGCACCTGGCGCCTCAGAGGGCTCAGTGTTGCGAAGCCTGCTGTTAGAAATTACGTTCGATTACATCGAAGCAAAAAAGAAAAGTAACCCTGCGAAATAGCCAAGTCAGGAGACGCATATGGCAAGCGAGCAATTAAACAGCCGGCCATATCCACCTGCTGATTTTGTCGAAGAGTTCACTCCATACATCAAACTGATCCCCGCCACTGATATTTACGGATGGGTGACAGACAACATAATTGATGGCAATGGACCACTTCACAATCCCGATCACGAACACTTACTGGATGCGGATATTGCATTCATGTGGGCTGCGTCTGCCTTCAGCAAAAAAGGTCGTACCGTACTCGGTCAGGCTGAAGAAGTAGCAATGCGAGCAGGTGGCTGGCAGAAGGCCAGAATGGAACAGCAGATGTATGAGTGGTTCGGTCATAAGCCGGATTACATCATCACCCTGGCCGCTGACTTCTGTTCTCAATGTAGCGATCTGGAATTCTGCGCACTACTGGAGCATGAGCTTTATCACATTGCACAGAAGACCGATGAATTCGGCGCTCCTGAATTTTATCGTGACACCGGACAGCCCAAGTTGTGCATGCGTGGTCATGACGTAGAGGAGTTCGTTGGTGTGGTTCGCCGATATGGTGCCAGCGCCGACGTACAGGAAATTATCGATGCTGCCAGCCAACCGGCTGAGGTGGCGAAAATCAACATAGCCAGGGCGTGCGGCACTTGCCTCATGAAGCTGGCATAACGCTTTATTCAGATTGTCATGGAGGTAGCCTGTGGCAGCATTATCGACAGAGGTTAAAGCCTTCATCGTTCAGTCTCTGGCGTGCTTTGAGACGCCAACAAAAGTCATTGAGCTTGTAAAGGCTGAATTCAACGTTCAGGTGTCACGCCAGCAGGTATCCCAATACAGCCCCGGTAATGCCATGGCGGCTAAATTGAGCCAGAAATGGATAGACCTGTTCGAAAGCACTCGCGCACGTTTCCAGACCGAAATATCTGACATCCCTATTGCCAACAAAGCCTATCGCCTGCGCACCCTCGATCGGATGATGACGAGGGCCGAGAACATGAAGAACATGGCGTTGGCGGCCACGCTGATTGAGCAGGCTGCGAAAGAGTGCGGTGATGCTTATACCAATAGGCAAAAGGTGGAGCACACCAGTCCTGATGGAAGCATGACACCAAAGCCTACTGTAATTCAGCTCTTGCCTGTTGAGCCAAAATCATGAGTGACGCCGTTCAACTCCCGATCCCCGCCAAGCTTGCACCACTGTTCACTGCAGTCGGTAAGCGTTATCGCTGCTCACATGGTGGCCGCGGTAGTGCAAAGACGCGCACGTTTGCCCTCATGACTGCCGTGAAGGCGTATCAGTCAATGATGAATGGAGAAAGCGGCGTAATCCTCTGCGCACGTGAGTTTATGAACTCACTCGAAGAGTCGAGCATGCAGGAAGTTAAGCAGGCGATCCTATCGGTGCCATGGCTGGCTTCCAACTTCGATATTGGCGAGAAATACATTCGCACCATCGACAAAACCGTGACATACGTTTTCGCCGGCCTGCGTCATAACCTCGACAGCATCAAGTCAAAGGCACGCATTCTGCTGTGCTGGGTTGATGAAGCTGAATCGGTGAGCGAGATCGCCT
>Ga0308168_1001398_pt1 | contig 22171 bp, 23 predicted proteins | sample PhyCR2_FD_202133 | JGI IMG/M metagenome (GOLD analysis project Ga0308168, IMG submission 202133) | Phyllosphere microbial communities from UC Gill Tract Community Farm, Albany, California, United States - DLSLRC.R2 | ecosystem: Host-associated > Plants > Phyllosphere > Unclassified | place: USA...
AAACATGGCGTGTAATTTGTAAGAAATAAGGGAAATAGACAAGATGAGAAAGTGGTTATGTATTGTCTGTGGCTGGATCTATGATGAAGCTAAAGGCTGGCCTGATGACGGGATAGCTCCAGGAACAAAATGGGAAGATATTCCAGACGACTGGATGTGTCCAGAGTGTCAAGTTGGTAAAGCTGATTTTGAAATGCTCGATATTACTGATATTGAGGATGAGGAAATTCCTGTAGTAGCTGCAGCTCCAGTGATTGAACCAGTCGTTATTATTGGTAGTGGCCATGCCGGCTATCAAGTGGCTTCAACTTTACGTGCACAATCTCCAGACTTGTCTATTACCGTATTTACTGCTGATGATGGCGCTTTATACAGTAAACCAGCTTTATCTAATGCTTTAGCATTAGGTAAAGACGGAGACAGTTTAGTTCGCGAGACTGCTCTTAGTTGGGAACAACGTTTAAATATCCGCGTTTACCCACATACGAAAGTAACTCATATTGACCGTGCCAATAAAAAGCTTCAAACCACTATTGGTGATTATCCTTACGGCAGACTCGTACTCGCAACTGGGGCAACACCAGTTGTAATTCCAATAGATGGTGATTCGACGGCAACACTAAGCGTAAATGATCTAGCGGATTACCGCCGTTTCCGCCAGCAATTATCAAATAAACAGCATGTCACAATTCTTGGTGATGGTTTGATCGGCTGTGAATTTGCCAATGATTTAGCAGCACATGGCATCAAAGTTACGGTTGTTGGTCTTGGTAAATGGGCAATGGAACGTCTTATTCCAGAACCTTTAGGTCATGCTCTACAAAATGCTCTAAGCCAGTTAGGCGTAGAGTGGAAATTACAAAATAGTATTCGTTCTATTCAATCTGTAAACGGTCGTTACCAGTTAACACTCCAAGATGGTCAATCATTTGAAACCGACTTGGTATTAAGTGCAGTTGGCTTGAGACCAAATATTGCACTTGCTCAAGCAGCGGGTCTAGAGACAGCACGCGGTATTTGTACTGGACTTGATCACCGTAGTAGTGATCCAGCAATTTTTGCTTTAGGTGATTGTGCAGAAGTGAACGGCCAGTGGGCACCTTATATCAATCCCATCACGCAAGCATTACCAGCTTTAGTTAATAACCTTTTAGGTCAGTCAACTGCTGCTGATTTGAAATCAACACCAGTTCTAGTAAAAACACCAATTTTGCCACTTTCCGTCTTGCCAGCAATGGGAACAGGTGAGTGGGTAGTGGAACAACATGACGGCGAGTTAGCTGCGGGTTTCTACAATGAACAAGGCAAATTAACAGGCTTTGCCTTACTTGGTCGCCAATTACAGCACCATCGTAGCGAGTGGCTTGAGAAACTAAATTCGTGTCCATCCACAGTTTAAGTTAAGGGAATAACAAAATGATTGCTTTACCAAATGATGATAATACCTGTGGTTGGTATGCGGCATTACCTCCAGCAGGTCCTGCTAAAAAGTTAATCGGTCCACAAAAAGCTGACTATGCCATTATCGGAGCAGGCTTTGCAGGGTTAGCAGCAGCTCGAAGATTAGCTGAACTCAAACCGAATGCGCGTATTATTTTAGTTGATGCACAACGTGTAGCAGAAGGCGCTTCAGGACGTAACTCAGGGTTTGTAATTGATTTACCACATAAATTTGCTTTATCACATCCTGATCCTTCGCATAAGCAAAAATTATTAAGTTTAAACCGCTCAGCAATTGCTCAATTACAAGGTTTAGTCGAGCGCCATAACATTGATTGCCAATGGTCTGCTGCTGGTAAATATCAAGGTGCTGTAGGCGAACGTGGTGAGGCACATCTCAATCATTTTGAGCACCTAATGAAAGATTTGGGTGAGCCATACCGTTGGGTCGAAAAAGCTGAGCTGAAAAAAGTATTAGGTACAGATTTCTATAGCCGTGCAATTTTTACTCCTGGTTCTTATTTGATGCAACCAGCAGCTTTAGTACGCGGTATGGGTGACAATTTACCAAACAGCGTTGAGTTATTAGAGCAATCTCCAATTCGTAGTTTGCAAAAAAGTAATAACCAATGGCTTTTACAAGGCGATGAAGGGTCAATCACAACACCTAAAGTACTACTTGCGACGAGTATTTTTACGCGTGAATTTGGTTACTTGAAGAACCGTTTATTACCAGTCATGACTTTTGCGAGCTGGACACGTCCATTAACTGATCAGGAAATGAAAGTTTATCGTGGTGAATTAGATTGGGGACTTACTCCAGCCGATCATGCAGGAACAACCTTAAGAATGACCGCTGATCGCCGAATCTTAATCCGTAATACTTATAAACACGTGCCTAAATACGGTGCAAACATAAACGATGATAATCGTCGCTGGATACAAGAAGATCATCGCAAAGCATTTTTAGATCGTTATCCAGATTTGGCGAATGTTCCATTTACCCATACATGGGGTGGTGTTTACGCTATTTCTCGTAACTTCACTAACTTCTTTGGTGAATTAGAAGATGGTGTTTATGCGAGTGCTTGTGACAATGGTGTAGGAGCAGCATGGGGCACAATTTCTGGAACGCTATTGGCTGACCTTGTTGTTGGTTCAGATTCTCAAGCTTTAAAAGATATTCAGTATGTCACTGGTATGCCTAGCTTAAATCCACCAGAACCGTTCTTAGGTTTAGGTGTCAGAACACGTATTAGATTTGAAAAATGGCGCAGCCGTAGTGAATTGTAAGCTGGAGAAATAGATGAAAGAAGTAAAGTTAGTTGATAGTGCTCAACTTGATTTTAATTTACGTGGCGAAACACCAGACGGTACAGCTTATGTGGCAAGAGCATTAGGAGCTGACGTTTCCCCAAACATGGGTATTGGTTTTGCACGTTGGGAAGGCGCGGAAGTAAGTTGGAAATTACTTTATGACGAAGTCATTTTTGTAATTGAAGGCTGTTTTGAACTTACTGCTAATGGTCATAAATATGAAGTTCGTCCAGGGCAAATGTTATGGATTCCTGAAGGAACCGAACTGATTTATGGCGGGCATGCGGTATTTGGTTATGTAGTACATCCGGGTAACTGGAAAGAATTGCACGGAATTGCATAACAAAAGCGATCCATATTGTTCAGGAAAAGAATGATATGGGTCGCTTTATTTTTTTGAGTACCTAGCCCTGCCTTAGGGCTAATGCGAATTAACGAAAATTTTAAATTTCGGGAGCTTCTCCTGAACAGGGAAGTGTTGTCTGAAAAAATAAGCAGAGGACAGGAAAGGTTTTCTGAAAATCTTCATTTAAACAAGGATTTGTAAATGAGTAAGGTCTATTTAAAACTTGGATTTGGGTTAATTTCAGTTGGTATGGCATTACCTGCTTTTGCCGGAGCAACTTTTGGAGATCCTAAAAGTGATACAGGTGCTTTAACAATTTCAGGTGCTTTACGTGGGAATTATCAAGATAAGGATTATGGTGAGTCTGCATCAGACCAGAAAATAAAATTTGATGCAGCTATTTTTAGACTAGGTTATGAGTCACCCGACTGGTTTGGAAAAGTCGAATATCGTTGTTATCAATACGATAAATTCTGTGATTTCTCTACTCTGGTTTATGGCTATGTAGGCTACCATTTAAATACAACTGATCATATTACTGTAGGTGTGCAACCCATTCCTTTTGGTCCAGGTCGTTTTTGGGATAGCAGCTTTTATGCTGGTATTAACAACACTATGGGGTTACAGGATGCTTCTAATTTAGGGGCAAACTATCACGTTGAATTACTGTCTGCGACTAAAGTGGATTTGGCTTATTTCGCAACTGATGGCGGTAACTATCACGGGACCAGCAAAGATTCAGCTCGTTATACGGCTAATGTTGTCACCTCATCTGATCCACTCAAAACCAGCCTAAATGAAAAAAATATGTGGATGGCACGTGTAGATCAAGAGCTTAAGTTTTTAAGTACAGATGATCTCAAGGTATCAGTAGGTGGAAGTTATTGGTATTCAGACATTGAGAATAAAAAAACTTCTGCTGATGGAAATCGAAACACATGGGCCGTATTTAATCGCATCAACTATAAAAACCTGAATGTGGTGCTTACTGGTGGCAGACAGTCGATTAGTAATAAAGATGCCTTAAGCCCAGCAAGTTCTACTTTTGGTTCGTTTGACGGCGAATACGATATTGCGAATAAGGGCTATTTCTATACGGTTGATACGAGTTATGTCTTTAAGAACGTTAAAGATTCGCTCAATGTTACCCCCTATGTAGTGTTTAGTGGTTTCAACAAGAAAGAAAATGGTTTTGATGATTCTCAGCGCAACATTGTAGGCGTGGCTTGGGATTATAAAAATATTTCTTTATATACTGAATATGTGATGAGTAAAAACGACCCATTTGTTGGTGGAAACGGCAGCTCGCTTGCAGTAGGAGATGATGGGGAATGGAACAAACTCTTAAATCTCATGTTGATTTATAGCTTCTAAAAAGTTTGCATGGGTTTTTCATTTATCAATTTTCAGGAAGTTTAAAAGCTTCCTGAAATTGTTTAGGAATAATAAAAATGTCATCACCATTTATTAGTACATTCATTTTGTTTTTCTCTCTACTTAATCCATTCCTCATGAGTATCTATATGATCGGACTAATTCGACATACAGAGACTAAAGTATTTAATAAGGCTTTGATTCAAGGTGGTCTTATTGCATATGTAGTTTTTCTCTTATTTGCATGGGGTGGAGAAGCAATTTTTAATCGGTATTTAAATGTAAGGTTTGAATCATTTCTAATTTTTGGTGGCCTGATTTTTCTGGTAATTGGATATAGATATGTATTTCAGGGTGCCGATACCATTGGTGAAATGCGCGGAGCGCCTGAACATTTGGCTGGGACGGTTGCTATGCCATTTATGATTGGACCAGGAACAATTAGTGCAGCTGTAGTGACAGGCATGAGTATGTCTCTTGTAGAGGCCGCTATAGTGATCGCCTTAGTACTAATTCTGAGTTGTAGTGTTTTGATAGCAATGAAATTTTCTCATGATCACTTACGTTATAGCCATGCCAAATACATTGATCGTTATTTTGATATTGTAGGCAGGTTAGCTGCTTTATTAATTGGAACAATCGCAGTCGATATGATTGTGAATGGTGTGACACGATTGATTGATAAAGTTTGATAAAAGTAAAAAGTCACAGCCAAAATACGATGGCTGTGACTAAATAATTAAGAAGCTAATTTCGCTTGGTTATGTTGAACGTGGTTTTTTCGAATTGAGAACCAGCAGATCAATGATCCGAAAGTAACCGTTAATGCGCCATACCAAAAATTGATTGTTAAATCTGAGTTCAAAACAAAAGCTGAAAATGCTGATGAGAAAATGGGAGAAAAATAAGAAAGCATAATTAAAACGGGCATATTACCTTTGATAATACCTATATTCCATGCTAGATAACCCATCGAGAAAAAAACAGCATTGATAAAGACAAACAGATAGCCGTTAATTCCATGCGTATGAGGTAAGTGGAAACCCTGAGTAGAGATAGTAAGTATCCATAAGGCTATAGCAGTTAAGATAAAATAAAGCGAAACAGCATTAGTTCCATTACTTTGCTTTTTGGTGTAGATACAATAGACCGCCCAAAGAATAGATGCTAAAAAAATGAGTAGGTAACTAATCGGATTTTTTAAAAAGTTATCAATAAAGTTTAGATTTGGATGATAGTTAATTATCACTATGCCTGCAAAACTTACGATCACTCCCAATATTGTCATTAAATTTACTTTTTCTTCTTTTAATACTGCCAATATAATAATAATGAGAGTTGGCCACATATTAAAAATAATATTCATCTCGATCGATTTTTCTGATGAATTTGCTAGAGTAATTGAAAAGGCAAAACACAATTCAAAAACAACGAAAAGCAAGCTAGATAGAATAAGAAACTTCTTTGAAACCTTTTTTAAATCGGGTAGGCCATATGTTAAGAACAAAATAATAGCACTGATGGTGTATACATAAGTCACTGTATAGATAGGACCAAAACTTTCTGTAGAAAGCCTGAGTAAGCCAACTAAAGTGGACCAAAGTAATAAAGCTGAAACACCGATTAAGGTGAAGATTTGACGGCTCATACGATAGACCCGATTAAAAAATTAATCATAATTTTTAACTGGGCACTTTAATAGTTATTCGAGCAAGATAAATAATCATGAATTAATGAGTTTTTATCATCATTAAAAATAGAAAATAAAAATAGTTAAAATAAATTTTCTAATTTTTATTTTCTTTTAAGTGTAATAAGCATCACACCAAAAATATTAAGAAAACAGCCTAGCCACTGAATTGTATTTAAATGCTCGCCTAAAAGTAAGACTGAAAAAAGAATAGTAATAATTGGGCTAATCGATGAAATAATGGCGGACTGTGTTGCTCCTACGTACTCTATACTCAATATCAATAAGAGCGTGGGTAGAACCGTAACAAATAAACCTAAACAGATTCCATACCAAATAACTTGCAGAGGTAAGGATGTAAGTAGTTGTATAGGATGACTAGTTACAACTATAAAATGTATAAGAGTACCTATACAAGCTGCTGATAAAGATAGTCCAGTTAAGTTCCAAGAACCAAATTTTTTAATTAATGGTGGGGTAAGCAAGAGGTAACAAGCAAAAGCAACAGCACTCGCAAACACTAAGCTTGCTCCAAACCAGAAGTTATGTTGGTCTGGAAGAGTTTTTTGCTCTTGAAGCATAACAATGACTGTTCCACCATAGCTTAAGATCAGTGCAAATATCGTTTTTGAACTTAGTTTTTGCTTGAGGATAAAACTCGATGCTAAAACGGTCATGGTCGGATATAAGAATAAAATAATTCGCTCTAGTGACGCCGTAATAAACATGAGTCCATAGAAATCGAGCCAGCTAGAAATGTAATAGCCCAATAAGCCAATAGAAACTAAATATAGGATATCTTTTAGCTTAAGATTGCGATTTTGATAGCGACAAAACCAACAGATAACTAAAAAGAAGGGTAGAGCAATTCCCATACGGATAGCCATTAGAGTAATGGCATCTAATGACAGAGTAAGGCTATATGCCTGTTTAATAAAAATTGCTTTACTGCTAAATAGAAGTGCAGAGATAAATGCAAACAAGGAACCAAGTTGAATTAAAGAAATATTGAGCTTCATGGAACCTTGCTGCATAAATAAAGAGTGTTCTGGAGAGGGTTTAAGCTTCTGAATTTTCTTTTGATGCTGAAATTTTATAGTAAGCAACATCATATTCTGCTTTCTTGTAAGCCTCATAAGATGCTTTGCTGATAACAACAGCAGATTCCCGACCTCTGCGAGTAATTTCTACAGGATGACCAGCGACAGCTTGCTCCATAATCATGGTAAGTTGTGCTCTGGCATTTGAATAATTCCACTGTTTCATTTGTATTCTCCCTGACTAAAACATGTTCAAGATAGGTGAAATGTAAAGCTCGTTTCAATGGATTAATTCTCAAGAATGAATGAATTTTTATCATGGGTAGATGTGGCTTTATGAAGTGTTTCCCGATATGAATTTCACTTTTTATAAAATTGATATGTAACCTCAGAAATCTGTAACCTTTTCAGTTTTCTAAAAGGTTACACCCTGAAAGCCTTGTCCCATAAGGCTGTAACCTCAGTAACCTTTGTAACCTCTAAAATTTAGCTGATTCTTAAATTAGAGTGAGATAATAGGTATTGATATAAAGCGATAGCAAAGACAGTAGAAATATTTTTGTATCATAACTTGTATCATTTAAATTTTTAATTTATTAAACATTTATTTATCAATGGATTATGATTTTGTTTGGTATTGGATATACCTACCAAGATTTATAAAGACTTATAAGCAATTTAGTGGCTTATAGGTCTTTTTTTATGCCTGTTAGTTTCATTCTATATAAGGCAAACGAAGAGGTACGTCAAAAGAATGCCTGCAATGAGCACAGCTTATTGATAAGCACTTAGAATCCAGAACATCAGCTTTTTATAAATAAAATAAATATATATATTAGAAAACTTGATTAATTTTATTTTTCGTATACAATGAACATAACTAGAAAAAGTCATGTTTGGTCAATCTTCTCTAAGTACCGCAGTATTAGTCATAATCCTTCGTTTTTTTCAGATTTTAAGCTCCATTCTTTATTATTTCGATGTTACTCATAACCAATAAAATGGTTCAAATTTTTAAAAAAATAGGATTTATTATGTCTAATTCAAATACAATGAAAGGTACTGTTAAGTGGTTTAACGAAGCTAAAGGTTTCGGTTTTATCCAACCAGAATCAGGACCAGACGTTTTCGCTCATTTTAGCGAAATCGCTAGCTCAGGTTTCAAAACTCTTGCTGAAGGTCAACCTGTTCAATTCAGTGTTGCACAAGGCCAAAAAGGCCCAAATGCTGTAAATATTGTTGCTCTATAAATAATTATAAGCAGTCATAAGTGAAAAGCACTCATGAGTGCTTTTCACTTTAAATTAATTTTAAAGTTATTTTAAAGTTATAAGTAAGTTTTAATTTAGGATATAAATTGTTAAAAATAAATGATTTAATTGCAAAATCTAAAAATGGTACAGAAATTTTAGTGTCTTTAATTCCTTTAAATAGAATACAAAATACACGTGAAGGTTTTAAAACTGTTGAAGTTGGTAAAAGAGTTCTTCTTTCTTCTGGAATTGAAGTTGATTTAAATTTAGATGGGCGTACCTTTTATGCGTCTGTAAATCAATTATTTAAATTAAATAATAGAGTTTGTTAAAAAGCTCAAATTGCTATTGGATATTTAGGTAGATCCATTATTTCTACCATCATTTTATTAGGATATCGTAATGCTTAAACAAAATATCAGTGTTAAAGACCAGTTTGGAATTAAATATGTCATTCAGGCAACCGTAGATAATTATTTTGCGAATACTCAATGTTTTTCTAATTTAAAGTACATTACAGTTGAAGGCGAAGACATACGTCCGAGTTTTGAAATGTTTTTTCAAAGTACTTTAAGTGATAAAATTTTCAAAATTGATAAAATAAATTAATTTATCCATGTCGTACATTTAACGCGGCAGGATAGAGTTCTTCTAAGAATTTAATAATAAAGTGTAGGTGGTGAAAGCCACACTACCGAATTTCTATTCCCCAAACCCCACTTTTATAAACCCCAAATTAACAATAACTTATTCATTATTTATCCTTACTTTCTAATGATCTATTTTAAAACAAATGTCATTTTGTGTGCTTGACTGTAAAAGGGCTGGGTACTATCCTTTGCCTGCTGGCCACATTGCCAGCCGGCTTTGACAGGCTGAATAATAACTCCCGCATCAGAGCTTTTCCTTCTGAGGAATAGTTTTGTGTGTGGTGGACCACTCGTTCCCTCCCGTAGCGGTAGGACGGGAGAGGGACACCTTCGGGTGTGCTAGTTTGAGTTATTACTAGTCTGTCAACCTTCTTCCGTTCTGCCACCATAATTCTATAAATGTCTGGCAGAACTCCCAATAAAAAGGAGTTGGCTTTGCACATTCATTATTTCTTGGCAGCCTTTGCCAAAAGCTATAACGACACAACTTAAATCATATTCATCAGCTTGATTACCTTTAGGGTTTTTCAGGCTTTAAGTCATTACGGCTCAAAAAACTTGTATCAACAATAAAACTTGAGATGTGCCACGCACAGTCTTACGGCTTTGCTATGCCTTTTTTTCTCCCAAAAAAGTTATCTCATTTATATACAACAAAAATTTAATTTATAACGGTAAAAATATGCCACATTTAGTTCTCTCTACACGTGCCTTACAAGTCGTTAATACGTCGATTGATCTGTTTCACTATCGTGGATTTTATATTGTTGGGGTCGATAGAATTGTCAAAGAATCTAAAATTCCAAAAGCGACTTTTTATAATTATTTTCACTCAAAAGAGCGATTTGTTGAAATCTGTTTGATTGTGCAAAAAGAGCGCTTAAAAGAAAAAGTGGTTTCAATTGCTGAGTACTCCAATCACGCGAACGTGATGGATAAACTTAAAAAACTCTATTTCTTACAAACCCATTTAGAAGGGCCGTATTACTTATTATTTAAAGCTATTTTTGAAACAAAACAAACCTATCCAAAAGCCTATCAAACCGCAGTGAGGTATCGAACATGGCTAATCAATGAAATTTATAGCCAGCTTAGAACACTCAAAAATGATGTTACTTTTCAGGATGCTAAACTCTTTTTATATATGATTGAAGGCGCAATTATTCAGCTTTTAAGCTCGGATGCGACAGATGAGCTGGAAAGGGTATTGGATTGTTTTTTGAGAGGGTTGGTTTGTGGCTTATAAAAAACTAATAGTTTTAGGTGGTTGAAAAAGCCCTAAACTTTAATAATTTAAGGCTTTTTAGTGCTCTATATAAACTCATAAATGAGATCGATTCCAGTATCACTGTATATATGATGCTCTTTCATTGAACGCCTTTAGTGATAGTTCGAGAAACTTTCTTTTAATGAGTTTAAAAAAAGCTGTACCTTTTTGGGAATTTTTTCGTTGTAAGGCGTAGTAGCGTAGAAATAAACTTCAGAAGAAAACAGATCATCTGAACAATTGATAATAGTATGACTCTCTTCATATTTTTTTACTAAAAAATCAGGTGCAAATAAAATGCCTTTGTTGTTTTTACAAAAATCTAAAAGTATATCGATGTTATTACATATTAGCTGAGGTATTGATTTAATCCTATTATTTCTTAAATCTTCTTTTAAATATAATAAAATATTATGTTTTTTTAGATCTTCTGAGTTTTTTGGTTTTCCATATTTTTCTAAATATTTGGCTGTTGCATAGAAGTTTATTTTACATTTATTTAAAATAAAGAAATGATCTTCTTTAATTTCCTTTTTGATTTTTAAAATTAAATCAAATTTATTTTCATTAATATCGCTCAGGTTATCCGAAAATATAAGTTCAATTTCTATATTCGGATATTTAATTAAAAAATTGGAAATAATATCTGAAAAACCCATTTGTATAAAAGAATGCGGTGCATTAATTTTTAAGATACCTTCAGGGTATTTTTGGTCATACATGAAATCATTAGTAGCCAACTCAAGTTCTTGGGTAATCACTTTGCATCGTTGATAAAACTTTTCACCTGAAGGGGTTAGATCCATTTTTCTCGTGTTTCTTACAAATAATGAAGTACTAAATAAGCTTTCTAAATAAAATATTCTTTTAGAAACTTGATCTCTAGTAATACCTAAATCTCGAGATGCATGACTAAAGTTTCCATTTTCTACAACACTGATGAAAGTATTAATACAGTCTAGTTTATCCATTGAAATTTAACGAGGCAAATTGGCGTGTTGCTAAACTATATTAGGATTTTTTTGTTAAGCAATCATTGTATCCTTTGAGGATACAGTTTGTATTTAAATAGGGATCTAGTGATTTACGTTTATTTTTGATTTCATATAAGCAATCTTCTTAGGTAGGTGTGCTTAATGATTAATAAAAGAGATAATTATTAAAAATATTTTGTTTAAAATAATACTTTTGAAATTTAAATATTTAAAAGTAAGTGTTTGTACTTGTTTTAAAATTATAGATTTATATTTAATTTTCAATTTTATTAATGCTCAAGTAACCAGACATTCAAGTATTAAAAATATTGAATATAGTTGAGATAAATAGATGAGCTACTTAATCAATAATAACCCGCAGTGGGTAAGACGAATTTTATCAACTCCTTGGTTACTGCCAGTTTTACGACTTGCTTTAGTTTCCGCCTACTTAGTGGGTGGTATTAATAAGTTAATAGCATTTCCTATGGCTGTAGCGGAACAAGCAAGCTTTGGTTTGCAACCTGCTTGGCTTTGGGCTGCTACAGCGATTTTTATTGAAATTGCAGGTTCATTTTCTGTGATTTTTAATCGCTTTATGTGGTTGGGCGCGGGCGCATTGGGTTGTCTAACTGCCGTGGCGATGCTTGTTGCAAATGATTTTTGGAATCATACAGGCCCAACATTTTTCAGCACGTTTAATAGCTTCTTTGAGCACCTTGGTCTCATCGCTGCTCTAGTTATTGTGACCATCCTTTCCAATCAAAAAACGAAGTAACAATAAGCGATAGCCACCCCATTTAAACAGGAGCGTTTTATGCGTAAATCATTATCAGCTTTGCTTTTAAGCACAATGTTAGTGGGCACCAATGTTGCCTTTGTTCCTCAAGTTTTAGCCAAAACAACAACGAGTGTAAAAGCTGAAGCGCCGGGTGTAGCCCCTCAATACGATACAACGCATGTGTATGTTAACCCCGAAGACTTTGACAAATTTACCGATAGTCTGGTAGCAACATTTGGGGGCACCAAATCAAAACAAGGCGTTTTTCAGGTGACTCCAACCCCAAGCCAGACCATGTCCCAGCTTGTATTGACGCCAGTAGGGACATTGTCTGTATTTGGTTTTAAAACCCCAATTCCATATCCTTTTGGCTTGGAAAGAACAGGTTACTTAGTGAAAGATATGGATGCAGCCGTACAGTCTGCTAAAGCCAATGGTGCCGATGTGATTGTTGATGCATTTCCTGATCCGATTGGGCGTGATGCGGTCATCCAGTGGCCGGGTGGCGTGAATATGCAGCTTTATTGGCACACCACTAAACCTCGCTATAACCAATTAGAAACTGTTCCAGAAAACCGTATTTATATTTCAAAACAAAGTGCCGATTCTTTTGTTAAAAAGTTCGTCAATTTCTCTCATGGCAAAGTAGTTTCAGATAATCCAAAGGCGGCTGGTGTAGAAATTGGACGTCCAAATGAAACCTATAGACGTATTCGCATTGAATCTGATTTCGGCAAAATGGCTGTTTTCGTAACTGATGGGCATCTTCCTTATCCATATGGACATGATATGACGGGTTATGAAGTCAAAAACGTATCTGAGACTTTAGATAAAGCGACAAAAGCGGGTGCGACAGTTCTGGTCAATGCCGTTAAATCAGAGGGCCGTGAAGCAGCGATGGTACAGTTCCCCGGTGGTTATATCGCCGAAATCCATGCATCTATAAAGTAATTTATTGCCTTAAATATTGATAGAAACCGGCACTCATATTGTCTAGGGGCAATGTGAGTGTAAAAGACTAAGTCTCTGCAATGACCTACTTATTACCACGGATACCAATATGGCCCAGCATATTTCTGTTGATAGAAAATATCGAATTAAGTGCTCAGAAACTTACCTTAAAATAATTAAAATGAGTTTATTAATGACGGGTAGTTTATTTTTTTATGAATTTGCTCATGCGGAAAATGAGGCTTCAAATACAAATGCATGTCCAGCTCGTCCAAAGATCTCAACCAATCGTTGGCAAGAAAATTGGGATGTATTAAAGAACCCATGTGTTCCAAAGAAAATAGGGGACAATTTCAAATATATACCTTTTGGTGATAATAATTATTTGTCATTAGGTGTGAATATTCGCGAGCGTTTTGAAGTCAATAATAATGCGAGATTTGGCAGTGGAAATAATCCAGCAGATAGCTATTTAATTCAACGGTTACAAGTTCATGCCGATGCACGTATTGGCGATCATTTACAATTATTTACTCAGTTAAGTGATGCCCGCGCGTTTGATAAAAAGAATATTAGCTCGACAGATCAAAATAGACTCGATATAGAACAAGCTTTTATTGCGTGGGTGAGTCCTTTAAATAATGGAACTTTTAAATTTAGGGTAGGCCGCCAAGAGATGGCTTTTGACTTACAGCGCTTTATTTCAAATCGTGAAGGCCCAAACGTTAGGCAAGCTTTTGATGGAGTCTGGTCGGGGTATGAATATGGCGATTGGAGAGTTTTAGGCTATCTCACAAGACCTGTTCAGATTGAAAAAGATTCAACTTTTAATGATCACTCGAAACGTAATTTAAGTTTTAGCGGCTTTCGCGTAGATAAACAAAATGTCTGGGGTGGTGAGTTATCGAGTTACTACTCGCGTTATGAACGGGATAATGCATCTTTTACAAGTGTTAAGGGTAATGAAATTCGAGATTTATATGACGTTCGTCATATGGGTAAAAAGAATAATATCGATTGGGATGTGGAGGGGATGCTTCAGCATGGAAGGATTGGTGAGCAATCTATTCAGGCATGGGGACTCAGTAGTATTACAGGGTACACGTTTGCTGAACAGCCGTGGTCTCCGCGTTTAGGTATCCAGTTTGATATTGCCACAGGCGATAAAAATGCCAACGATAATGAGCTCAATACCTTTAACCAGCTCTTTGCAAACGGGTCATATTTTACTTTGGCAGGTTATAGTGGCTACAGCAATATTATTCATATAAAACCATCTCTTACACTCAAGCCTTCAGATAAGCTCACTCTATTAAGTGCAATCGGTCTTCAGTGGCGTGAAACAACTCATGATGCGGTTTATTTTCAAGGGAATAACAGTATGGCAAACACAGCAGGGCAAGGTTCAAGCTGGACGGGCGCATATATTCAACTGAGAGCAGACCAAAAAATAAATTCTAACTTGTCTGTGGCTGCTGAAGGGGTTCACTTTGAGGTTGGAGATACCATTAAGAAAGCTGGTGGTAAAGACGCAAATTATCTAGGTCTTGAACTTAAATATGGGTGGTAAAATATGAGCGCAGATTTAAAGCAAACTAAAATTGGACATTATCAAAATCTAAATATTGAACTCGTGACTTGGGACTGTACTTCCGCCGAGGTTGAACTTTCTTGTGCTTGTATTTTTGAACATGAAATGAATAAACGTTCTTTTTCGGGCGGATTGGCACATTTAGACGATGCTTTAAATGGAAGACTAAATAAAATACGGAAAAATAATTGGTTTAGCGCGAAATTTAATGATGTTCTTTTACTAAATCAAACTCCCGAAACGATCAAAGCATCTAAAGTTTTACTGATAGGAATGGGATCGCCAGAAGATTTTACCGTAGAAAAAATAGCTACTGCGATAAAAACTGCTGTGACAACAGCTCATCAATTGGAAGTGAAAAGTGTGGCTTTTGCCCCTAGTATTTTAGACACAGGTCTTAATCCTCCTTCTGATTTAAATGAAGTAATGCTGCAAGCACTCAAACAAGAATTAGACCGTCATGCACACCTTCATTTGCAAAAGTTAGTCAAAAAATCTGAAATTGAAAGATGGGTGTTTGATGCAGGTTTTCAGAATTATGATATTAAGGCACAAAATTATATAATGTCATTTCTTCAAATATTTTACTAATATTGAATTGAAAACTAATTCTATAATATAGTTGGAATTTTTAAATTACATATAAATATTGATTTTATTAAATGATTATTAAAATGTTTTTAATGGTTTATTTATTTTTTTAGAGTAAGTAGTAATATAGTGGTTGGTGAAATATTAAGATGATTTTTACTTATTAATAATACTAATAAACATTTCTCTAAGACTTAATTTAATCATTAAAGATATAGCTTAATTAATAGGTAAATTGATTAATTGTGTTTAAGTTTGCGACAATTGTCTTCCTGTAAAAGACATATTGTATGTGAATGTGATCTAGATGTTTACCTTAGTTTTGATTAATTATATGAAATTATATTATTCAATAAATTTTACTAATTAAAGTGAAATATTTTTTAATATTTAAAACATAATATTTTGTTTTTTAGGAGTTATTAATGAAAAGTCAAATTTTTATTTTGAGTAGCGTTATGCTTTTAAGCTTGCCTACACTTTCGATAGCTAAAGAAGCTAATAAACTAAAAGTTAATGATAATTTTGATGCAAAGATTGTTACTAATGGGTTGAATTCACCTTGGGAAATGTTGTGGGGTCCAGATAATATGCTTTGGGTTACTGAACGTGAAGGTGCACGCGTAGTAAGAGTTAATCCTGAGTCAGGAGAAAAAAAAGTTGCTGCAATAATTGATGGGGTGTTCATAGATCATCAACATAATGGTCTTTTAGGGATGGCTTTTGCTCCTGGTATGACAGATAAAAAGGGTCAGGTATATTTAACGTATACCTATAAGGGGGTAAATCAAGCTGGTAAACAAGGATTCTGGGCTAAAATTATCAAAATGGATTATGATGGTAAAACAGAAAAGCTTACTAATCCAAAAAACATAATTGATGGAATTCCTGCAGGAAATGATCATAATGCTGGAAGATTGGTTTTTGGTCCTGATCAGAAATTATATATGTCTAAAGGTGAATTAGGACATAATCAAGGAAATGCTCAATGTTTATTGAATGAAGCACAACGTACCCCAACAGAAGTAGAGGTTAAAAATTCTGATTGGGCTGGATATGTTGGTAAAGTTTTACGTTTAAATGCAGATGGTTCAATTCCTTCAGATAATCCAAGAATTAATGGTGTCCAAAGTCATTTATTTACTTATGGACATAGAAATCCACAAGGTTTAGTTTTTGTCGAAAAAGAATTATTTTCGGTAGAACAAGGGCCATCTAGTGATGATGAGGTAAATCGTTTAGTTTCGGGTGGGAATTATGGTTGGCCTAATGTTGCAGGTTATTTAGATAATAATGCTTATCAATACGAAAATTGGTCTGCTGCTCCAAACTGTGACAAGCTAGTGGGTGCTACAGATACTAATCGCGTTAAAACGCCATCTCAAGTTCCAGTGATGAAAGAAACTGATTGGAAAGTCCCAAGTAATTTCCATGAACCTATAAAAACCTTCTTTACTGTTCCTAAAAACTATAATTTTGATGACTTGCGTTGTAAAGATATGTCTTATCTTTGTTGGGCAACAATTGGACCTTCTAGCGTGACGTATTATCCGAGTAATGGGCCAATTAAAAATTGGAGAAACAGTTTATTAGTTACTTCGTTAAAAAATGGTGCAGTTTATACTGTTGTACTAGATGGAAATAAAGTCCAAGCACAAGGAGATGGAGGAAAATATTTTCATACACAGAACCGTTATCGTGTTGCACGAATTAGTCCTGATTTAAAGAGTTTATATCTTGCGACAGATGTAACGGGTAATGTGCTCGATGAAAATGGAAATCCAACGAATAAAATGGCTAATCCAGGTTCAATTATTAAGCTCACTTACCACCCATAATCTTAAGTAATTATATTTAAAAATATTCACTGATTATACCTTTGTGAGGTAGGTGTATGAAATTATATATATTTTTATTTATCATTGTTGCTATTTTTATTGTGAGTCTAATTTGTCTAATCTTTTTTTTAAAAAAATTAAAATGTTCTTTATCCTCACAAGAACATGATTGTTCTTCAACACATCATTACTCTGATTCTCATCACCACAGATCTAGTCATTCAAATGACCATTCATCATCTTCAGATTCGGGAGGAGGCGATAGCGGCGACGGTGGAGATTAAAAAAGCCCTTTTGTTCAAAGGGCTTTTTATTGATTTAAGGTAAATCGAACCAGATAAATTGACTATCTTCGATAGCTTGAATCGTCGCTTTATCTTCAAAGACGAAAGCATCACCCGCTTTGACTTCTTGATCACCAATATGAAGCACACCTGAAATCACGTGAACATAGTTAACTTTTTTAACTGGCTCAACACTTAACTCATGTCCTTTCTCCAAGACAGCCGACTTTATCTCTGCATTTTGACGAATGTGCATCGGTGCATTTGCGTCAGGACCTGCAATTAAATGCCATTTGTTTGGATCTTTACGTGGGTCAAGATTAATTTGCTGATAATTTGGCTCAGCATCTCTTACATTCGGAATAATCCAGATTTGTAATAAATGTACAGGTGTATCAGTGTTGTTGATTTCACTGTGCGCAACACCTGTGCCAGCACTCATGAGTTGCCATTCACCTGCTTTAATTTGGCCTTCATTTCCCATGGTGTCACGGTGTGAAATCGCACCATCTAGCACACAGGTTAAGATTTCCATATTGTCATGCGAGTGCGTACCAAAACCATTATGTGCATCAATCTTGTCGTCATTAATCACACGTAGGGCACTTACACCCATATATTTAGGGTCATACCAACTACCGAATGAAAAGCTATGATATGACTCTAACCATCCAGCTTTAACGTGTCCACGATCTTCACTACGATGTACGTAAGCATTCATGATCTTATCTCCCAAATTTTTTATTTATCTCTTGAGAAATATATTAGGACTATCGAAGACGTGGAAAAATAGGCTAACTGCAACATGTCGTTGCATAATTGATATGATTGTAGTGTTTTTTATTTATCATTGCCTTTTTAGCCATAAAAAAAACCTGCCGAAAAGGCAGATCTTTTAAAGAGCATATTGATTATTCAAGGAATTTAACAGTTACGCCAGAACTAACAATAGTTTTGTAATAAAATTCAAATAATAAATGAGATTTAAATTATTAAGAAAATTTTACTACTGGATTTTATATTGGAATTTTATGAACATGTTTAATTTCTCTAAGTGAGAGGCTCGACTGAATTGCAATTATTCCTGGTTGTTTACGCAGTACATCTTCAACAAATTTCCCATAGGCTTCTAGATCTTCTGCTATAACCATTAAAATATAATCAGCTTCTCCAGTTACTTTATGACATGAAAGTACTTGCGGTAAATCAAGCATTTTTCTATCAAATAAATCAGGATCTTCTGCAGCATGTTGACCAAAACGGACTTGAGCGAAAGCTAATACATCATAACCTAATTGTTTACGATCTAAATTAGCTTGGTAGCTCGTTATCACACCGTCTTCTTCTAATCTTTTTCTTCTTCTCCAACATGGAGTCACGGACATAGAAAGATTTTCTCCTAATTCGGCATTAGAGAGAGAACCATTCTCCTGCAATAACGATAAAATTTTTTGATCAACGGTATCTAAATTCTGTTTAAGTGCTTTTTTGCTCATATTTGTTAATTTTGGAAAACATTTATTCTAATTATTATTGATATTAAGAAATAAAAAGCAAAGTTTTTTCTTTAATTTGAGATGAAAATTACAACTAAATACTTCAGCAAAAATAAGGAGACTTTTGTGCTAACAGTATTTAGTTCAAAGCATCAATTACATCATGGCATCGAGCTTAAAGATGGATTAATCGGTCCTTCATTTGAAAAACCTCAACGTGCAGATACTGTTTTAGCTCGAGCTAAATCTGTTCAGTTAGGTGAAATAATTTCAGAACGTGAGTTTGATCGTTCGTGTTATGTAAAAGCTCATAGTGAGAGATATGTTTCTTTTCTTGAGAATGCTTGGTCTGAATGGATAGGGATTGGAAGAGATTACGATGCCTTACCTTTGGTTTGGCCAGTTAGAGATTTAGCTATTTCTGAAGAACCTAACTTTATTGATGGAAAACTAGGTTTCTATTCAATGGATGCTGGTTGCCCAATTACTGCTGGAACTTGGGAAGCTGTAAAAGCTAGTGCTGATACAGCATTAACAGCATGTGAAGAAATAATTCAAAATAATCTTAAAAGTGCATTTGCACTTTGTCGACCTCCTGGCCATCATGCCGCTCGCGAATATATGGGAGGGTATTGTTACTTAAATAATGCTGCTATTGCTGCCGAATATGCGCTAACAAAGGGGCTAGATAAAGTCGCAATTTTGGATGTTGATTTCCATCATGGGAATGGTACGCAAAATATTTTTTACAATAGAAATGATGTTTTCTTTGCTTCAATTCATGGTGACCCAAAAGATTCATATCCTTACTTTTCGGGATTTAAAAATGAAACTGGAATAGACCTAGGGTTAGGTTTTACAGCGAATTATCCTTTAAGTAAAGGAACTGAATGGAGTGAATATAAAAAGGCATTAGAGAATGCTTTGGAAAAGATCAATGAATATGGTACTGATTTTTTAATTATTTCTCTTGGTGTAGATACATTTAAAGATGATCCAATTAGTCACTTTTGTTTAGAAAGTGAGGATTACTTTGAAATGGGGAAAATCATCTCTCAATTAAATAAACCTACTCTTTTTGTAATGGAGGGGGGCTATATGGTCGATGAAATTGGAATTAATGCTGTAAATACACTATTAGGCTTTGAAGGAAAATTTTAGTTAAATATAAAGTATTGTTATTAATAAGAATTATTAATAAAAATTTTGAGGATAAAAGGAATTATTATGGAAATCCAAAGTTCAGTTGAGCATGTTAAACAATGCATATCCGATAATGATGGAGAATTGAAAAGGACTTTAAGTAATCGACATATACAGTTAATTGCTATTGGTGGTGCTATTGGAACAGGCTTATTTATGGGGTCTGGTAAAATTATATCAATGGCTGGTAGCTCAGTAATTCTAGTCTATTCAATTATCGGTTTTTTTCTTTTTTTTATAATGCGTGCTATGGGGGAGATGTTATTATCAGATCTCAAATTTAAATCATTTGCGGACATAGTTGCACATTATTTAGGTCCCAAAGCAGGTTTTATTCTTAGTTGGTCTTACTGGCTAAGCTGGAGTGTGGCTGTAATTGGTGATGTTGTTGTCGTTGCCGGTTTTTTTCAATACTGGTATCCAGATATTCCAGCATGGATGCCAGCCTTCTTTACAATGTTTCTATTGCTAGCTTTAAATACCTTAGCTGTTAAAATTTTTGGTGAAGTTGAGTTTTGGTTTGCTCTTATTAAGATTATAGCTATTGTTTTATTAATAGTAACTTCAATTTTTTTAATAGGCATTTCTTATACATCACCAAGTGGAGTAGTTGCTTCTTTTTCAAATGTAATAGAGAAAAATACTATCTTACCTCATGGATTTAGTGGTTTTTTTGCTGGATTTCAAATTGCCATTTTTTCATTTGCAGGTACAGAGCTAATAGGTACTGCTGCTGCAGAAACAAAAAATCCAGAGAAAAACTTACCTAAGGCAATTAATACTATTCCTTTTCGAATATTATTATTTTACATATTATCATTGATTTGTATTATCAGTATTATTTCTTGGGCTAATGTACCTTCTAATAAAAGTCCTTTTGTAGAGTTATTCTTATACGCTGGATTTCCTGCTGCTGCGGGAATGATAAATTTTGTTGTACTTACATCTGCAACTTCTTCCGCTAATAGCGGGGTTTATTCTGGCTGTCGTATGTTGTTTGGTTTAGCAGTACGTAAAAATGCACCGAGAATATTAGGAAAACTTTCATCACGTGGTGTTCCTACAATAAGCTTATTATTATCTGGTATCTTTATGTTAGTAGGATTAACCTTACTATTTGTTATTCCAGATGTAATGAAAGTATTTGTTATTATTTCAACTATTTCAGCAATACTTGTTATTTTTACTTGGTCTATGATTTTATTTGCTTACATAGCTTATAGAAAGAAAAGCCCAGATCTGCATAATTCTTCAAAATTTAAAATGCCAGGTGGTGTAACAATGGCATCAATTACTCTTTTATTTTTATTATTTGTTTTAGGGTTGCTTTCGCTTGAAAGTGATACTAGATCTGCATTATTTCTTATGCCAATTTGGTTTATTTTTCTTTTCTTGATTTACAAGAAAGAAAAGTACAAAGAGTGTATATGAGTTTTTTATTTAATATCAAATCGTAGTTACCGTTAATTAATATTTATTAACTTTAAATTAACAGGTTAATAAATGCTTAATGAAATATTTTAAGGTGGTAAATATATCAGATTTATCCTATATCGATAATCAAAATGGTGCATGGTAAACTTACTTAGCTCAGGTTTAGCGTGTTGCTCCATACTTAGACCAGACGCTCTATCTGGCCTGAAAAAATAGGCTAGCTGCAACATGTCGTTGCCTAATTGATATGATTGTAGAGTTATTTATCAATACATTTTAGTCATAAAAAAACCTGCCATAAAGACAGGTTTTTTTAATTAAAATATTTGATTATTCAAGGAATTTAACAGTCACGCCAGAACGTACTTTACTTCCTAAATCGTTTGCATCCCAGTTTGTTAAACGGATACAACCGTGTGATGCTGTTTTAGAAATTAAAGATGGATTTGGTGTTCCGTGAATACCAAAAGATTTTTTACTTAAACCAATCCAGATATTACCCACTGGTGCATTTGGGCCAGGTGGTAAAGAAAGAGGTTTTAAGTTTTTACCTTGTACGAAGTTCGAAGGTGAGTAGCTGTACCAAGGGTTACGCGCTACACCAACTACCTTGTAAGTACCGGCCGGAGAAGGCGTATCAGTACTGCCAAT
>Ga0308168_1001402_pt1 | contig 22119 bp, 16 predicted proteins | sample PhyCR2_FD_202133 | JGI IMG/M metagenome (GOLD analysis project Ga0308168, IMG submission 202133) | Phyllosphere microbial communities from UC Gill Tract Community Farm, Albany, California, United States - DLSLRC.R2 | ecosystem: Host-associated > Plants > Phyllosphere > Unclassified | place: USA...
CCGCCTTCAGGGACTTCGACGGCGTCGCCTGGTTCCGCACCACGGTCGACCTGACCGAGGCCCAGGCGAAGAGCGCCAACGCCCTGCAGCTCGGTCCCGTCGAAACCTACGACAGCACCTGGGTCAACGGCGTGCGCGTGGGCGGCGGCGCTACCGGCTGGATGTGGCGCGACTACCCGGTACCGCAAGGCGTGTTCAAGGCCGGCCGCAACGTGGTCGCCCTGCGCGTGCTGAGCGGCGGCCAGGCCGGCGGCCTCACCGGCCAGCCGGCCACCCGCGGCGTGCGCACCGCCGACGGCCAGCTGATTCCACTGGCGGCCGCATGGAAGTACCGCCTCGGCACGCCCTTGAAGGGGCAGACCGTGGCGCCGTCACCCTGGGACGTGCCGACCAGCTTCACCACCCTGTACAACGGCATGCTCGCCCCGCTGGCGGGCTACAAATTCAAGCTGGCCGCCTGGTACCAGGGCGAATCCAACACCGGCGCACCCGGCGAATACCGCGAGCTGCTGGCCCTCATGATGCGCGACTGGCGCCGCCACTTCGGCCAGCCCGAACTGCCCTTCCTCGTCGTGCAGCTGCCGGGCTACGGCGCGGCTGCGAAGACCCCGGGACACTCCGGCTGGGCCGAGCTGCGCGAAGCCGAGGCGCAGGCGGTGCAGGCGGACGCGCATGCGGCGCTGGCGGTCACGCTGGACGTCGGCGACCGCTTCGACATCCACCCGACCCAGAAGACCGTCGTCGGCGAACGCCTGGCGCGGGCGGCGCGGGCGCTGGCCTACGGCGAGGCGGTGACGCCAGGCGGTCCGGAAGCCGCCGCCGCCACGCATGAGGGCGGCGATATCGCGATCGCCTTCAAGAACACCAACGGCGGCCTGGTCACCTATTCGTCCGACAAGGCGATCGGCTTCGAGGTCTGCACGGGCGAGGTCTGCAAGTACGCCGACGCCAGCGTGGCCGGCGACCGCGTCATCCTGAAAGGTGCCTACGCCCCCGGCGTCACGCGCGTGCGCTATGCCTGGGCCGACACGCCCTTCATCAACCTGTTCGGCGCGGACGATCTGCCGGCAGCGCCGTTCCGGATAGAGCTCAAGTAGGCATATACTCTGCCATCACCAACCGGAGACGACATGACCTTGAACCGCCGCGGCTTCCTGGGCACGCTGCCCATCGTGGGACTGGCCGCGCTGCCGGCCCGCGCCCAGTACGGTGGGCAGGCCGCCGCCACCGTCACCGACGACGACACCCTGGTGCTGCTGTCCGGCGACAGCCTGCCGCGTTCGCAGGCGGGCGAGCCGGCGCGCCTGCAGGCCCTGCTCGACAAGCATGCCAAGCCGCTCGACAGCTACCTGGCCGGCGGCGCGGTGGCCGAGTTGGAAGCGAAGTTCTCAGCCCTGCTGGGCAAGGAAGACACGGTGTTCATGCCGACCGGGACGCTGGCGAATCACATTGCCCTGCGCCTGCTGTGCGGCGAGTCGCGCCATGCGCTGGTACAGCAGGAAAGCCATGTCTATCGCGACGAATCGAACACCGTGACCACCCTCAGCGGCATCAACCTGGTGCCGCTGGCGCCGGGACGCGCCGCGCCCACGCCCGACGAAGTGGCCGCCGCGATCGAGCGTGCCGAAGTGGGCCCGTATCCGATCAAGGTCGGCGCCATCGCACTGGAAAGCCCGGTGCGGCGCGCGCAAGGTGCGGCGCTGACGCCGGCGCTGGTGGCCGACATCGCCAGGCTGGCGCATGCCAAGAACATCCGCCTGCACCTGGACGGCGCGCGGCTGCTCCTGATGAGCGGGATGCCGGGCTTCAGCGTGCAAGGGTATTGCACGCCTTTCGACACGGTGTATGTGTCGCTCTATAAATACCTGGGGGCGCCTTTCGGCGGCGTGCTGTCAGGCCCCAAGCCCTTGATGGCCAAGGCGCGCGAGCTGCGTCACATCTTCGGCGGCACCATCTACCACGGCTGGCAGGCGGCCTTGCCGGCGCTGGATGCGCTGGACGGGGCCGAGCAGCGTTTTGCGGACGTGCGCGCGGCTGGGGAGCGTTTGTTGGCGGGGCTGGAGCGCACGCCGGGGTTCACGGTGGAGCGGGTGGAGCATGGGAGCAACCTGGTTACCGTGCGGATCGCGGCCGGGCGGCTGGAGGGGCTGGCGGCGCGGCTTCAGAAGGCCAATGTGCGGATCGGGAAGGTCAGCGAGGGGAAGGTGGTGCTGGGGTTCAATGAGTCGATCTTGCGGCGGGATACGGGGTATTTGTTGAAGGCTTTGGTGGGTTAGGCTTTGTTTGAACGCGTGGACGGCATAGCCGACTCGCCGTCCGCGTCCGCCCTACCCGCAACGCGGCGGTTTCGTAGGGTGGGCACCCTGTGCCCACGCGGACGCCAACATATCGCGAGCGTTGGCGTGGGCACGGGGTGCCCACCCTACATCATGCCGCCTTCGCGGCGGTTTCTCCCGCCGCCCGTCGCTGCAGCACGAAAATCGGCTGCGCCCACTGCGTGTCCTTCTTCTTCTTGCTGGTAATCAGCGTCAGGTCCGAAGGGTCGTAGACGTCGGTGTTGTGGGTCAGCGGCGTCGTCATCAGGTACTGGGCGTCGGTGTTCTTGAGGAACTCGCCGACCAGCTGGATGTTGCGGATGTCCAGGTGGGCGAAGGGTTCGTCGATGAACACGAAGCCGCCCGAGCCCTCTTCCGACTTGAGCAAACCGATCAAGAGCACCAGCGACTTCATCACCTGCTGGCCGCCCGAGGCTTCGCCGTCGTTCATGCCGATCTGGCCCTTGCCGTCGAATTTGAAGCGCACGTGCAGGCCGGCCTGGGCCAGCTGGATGTCGTCGTTTTCCAGGCGCACCGGGTCGACCGCCACCTCGATGTTGGCCAGTTCGCCCAGCTCGCGGATGTTCTTCGAATAGGTCTTGATCGTGTAGCGCAGGCGCTCGATGTAGGCGCCGCGCGCATTGTCGGTGGCTTCGATGGCGCGGTTGTTCTGGTAGCGGCGCTCCTCGGTCTCGGTCTGGCGGCCGGACAGCTGGTCGTTCAGGCGCGCATACTGGTCGATCACCGTCGCATCCATTTCCCAGTCGGCGCGCGCCAGCGCGTGGTCGAGCGAACCCACGCGCAGCTTCACCTGGTGCACGTTCTGGTGGGTCGCCACCAGGCTTGCCCTCTGCGTTGGATTGCGCCAGCTCTTGGGCACGTGGCGCCAGTTGCGGCGCAGCGCCAGCAGGTCGCGCGCGTGGTCGCTGCGCTGGTCGATCTGGCGGCGGTGGTTCAGGCGCAGGCCCGCTTCCGCTTCCGACAACGCCATGCGCGCGTTCTGCCACACGGTGTCGGCGCGGGTGCGGGTCACGGTGGCGCCCTTGATCAGCACCTGCAGCTCGCCCAGGCGCGCGCCCACCTGCAGGCGCTCGGCCTTCAGCGGTTCGAGTGCGCGGATGGCTTCGTCGAATTCGGCCTGGCGCGCCGACAGTTCCTTGGCCGCGTCGACGCCGGCGATGCGCACGCGCAGCGCCGAGACTTCCGCGGCCAGCTTGCTGATGGCGAGGGTAAGCGTGTCTTCCTGGGCTTCCAGCGCCGGCAGCAGCTTCTGGATCGCTTCCAGGCGCTGGGTCTTGCCGGCGGAACCGAAGCGGTAGCGCGATGGCTCGACGAACAGGGAGCGTCCGCCGCGCCGTTCGCGGTGGTAGGCGTCCGGCGTGATCCACTCGTCGGAATCGCTCTTGAAGCCGGCATCCACCGATTCCACGCGTTCGATGCGTTCGAGCTGGTCGATCAGCCAGCCGGGGGCCGCGCTGGAAAAGCGCACCACCGACAGCAGGGTCGAATCCTTGACCACCGGCGCGGCGACGCAATCCGGCACGATGAAGTGGCGGTAGCGCTCCTTCTCGGCCAGCTTGTAGGCCGCCGGCGCATCCTTGGCGCGCTCCAGCAGCACCACCGACGCGTAACCGCCCAGCACACCCTCCACGGCGCCCTGCCACTTCGGATCCGTCACTTCGACGATGTCCGACAGCATGGCGTGCGCAATGCCGGCATCGCGCAGCGCGCGCCGCATCTGGCGCTGGGCTTCCGGCTCGGGCATGCTGCTCTTGCCCTGCAGCGCCGAGATGGTCGACATCTCGCCGGCGATCCGGGTCGACAGGGCTTCGCGTTCCTGGCGCTTCTTCTGCAGTTCGGCTTCTTTCGCTTCCAGCTGGGCCGCGACTTCGGCGATGTCGGCGCCGGAGTCGGCGGACAGCTTCTGCAGGCGTTCCTTCTGTTCAAGCAGGCTTTCCAGCGGCTTGAGTTTGCCGTTCAGCTGGGTCAGGCGGCCGGCGAGTTCGGTCGCTTCCTTTTCCAGCGTTACCTCCTGCTGCTGGGCCTCGGTCAGCGCGCGCTGCTGGGCCGCCAATTGGTTGCGCTTCTCGGCCAGCTGCGAATCGGCCTGGGCCAGCGGCTTTCTCGCTTCGCGCAGCTGGCGGCTGATGTTGGCCGCCTTTTCGCGCGCCTCGTGGTACTCCAGGCTGGGCAGCACTTCCTCGACCAGGGTCTTGCGTTCCTTGTTCAGGTCTTCCCACTGGTGATAGTTGGCGACGCGCAGGCGCAAGCCTTCCAAGTTGGTGCGCGAGGCTTCCAGTTCGGCTTCGAAGCGCTTGAGTTCCGCCTCGGTGTCGCGCTGGTGGCGCTTGGCTTCGTCGTAGGCGTCCAGCACTTCCTTGTCGCCGAACACCTGGAACACCAGGTCGAGCAGCTGGCGCGGCGCGTATTCGCACAGTTTGTCGGTCTCGCCCTGCTCCAGCGCCAGCACCTTCGACATCGCCGGCGACAGGCCAGCTGAAGCCAAGCGTTTCCGGTAATTCTCGACACCCAGCCAGTCGGAGGCTTCGGTCACTTCCTCGATGTCCACGTTCCCGGGGCGCATCAGGTACTGGCGCTTCCAGTCGCCGCCGTTCTTTTGCACCTGGCAGAACAGGGTCACTTCGTCGTCGCTGAAGAAGCCCGAATGGCGGAACGGCCGGTTCGACAGCTGGCGTCCGATCGGCTTGTTGTCGACCACCGCGCGGATCCAGGCGCTCTGCTGGCCCGAGTGGCGCGCATAGTGTTTATAGGTGCGGCCCATCGAGCAATCCAGGCCGAACAGGGTGCGCATGGCGTCGAGCAGCGTGGTCTTGCCGGAACCGTTCTGGCCGGCGATGGTGATGATCTTGGCGTCGAGCGGGATGTTCTTGATCCGCTGCCAGTAGTCCCAGTGGACCAGCTCGAGAGATTTGATGTGGAACATGCGCTTGTTTATCCTTGATGATCGGTGCTGTCGGCGGCCGGCGACTCGGCTGGCGCTTCGGCCGAAGCTTCGGCTGGCAACTCGGCCGGCAGCTCTGCCGGCGGCTCGGCATCGTTGGCTGCATCGGCAGCCACGTCGGCAGCCACGTCGGCAGCCACCGCGACCACCGGACGGCGCCGCGCCACTGCCAGCGGCGCGCGCTTGAAGACGTCGGCCAGGGCGCCGTTGATGATGCGTTCCTTCAGCAGGTCGGTGTCCATCAAGAGGTCCAGCAGCGGGCCTTCCAGCACCACGTCGCCGCGGCGCTCGATGAAGCCGAGCTTGGAGAGCAGGCCGAGGTTCATGTCCATGCGCGTCTTTTTACCGAGCTTGTCGCCGAAGTCGGCCAGCAGCGCGGTGTAGGAGATACCGATCGAGGTGTCTTCGGCGCGCGGGATCGGCGTGTCCTTGTCGAACATGTCGGTCTGGTCGACGTCGATCGCCTGGTGGGTTTCCTGGCGCTGGCGCTTGGGCAGGATGATCTGCGCCCACAGCACCACCAGCAGCGCCACGCCGTCGCGCGTCAGGCCGAAGTTGTTGTTCTGCCAGATGTCCTTGGCGCCGAAGATCTTCGGCTCGACGTTGCGGTGCAGGGCCAGCGTGACGTGGTCGGCGTACACGTTGTCGATCAGCTTCAGGCCGGATTCCAGCAGGCGCTTGTCGACTTCGGTGCGGAACAGGTCGTCGGACAGCGCGCGCTTGACCATCTTGTCGTCGCGGCGCAGGGTCTGGTGCGTGAGCAGGCGCGCGATCAGGATTTGGGCGTCGTCATTCATGGTGCGGGGTGCTTTCCGGTGTGGCTGGGCTATCCAGGTTCAGGTCGAATCCAGGGGGCAGGAACAGGGCCGAGGGGGTTTCCACGGGCGGTGCGATCGAGAGGGTCGCGCGCGACATCGCCGCCACGTGCGGGTCGTCCACCTCGACCATCTCGTCCTCGGACGCGAAGCGCACCGGCAGGCGCGCCAGGGCCGCCGTGGCGCCCTGTAGGCTGGCTTCGCTGACGTCGCCCAGCAGCGGCAGCAGCGAGGCGCGGTAGGAGGCGATCGCAAAGCTGGCCGGCAGCAGCGAATCCTGGATCGGCACGCTGCGCGGACCGCTCTCCGAAAACTCGGGGAAGTTGTCCAGGTTGGCAAAGTCGGACAGGCGCTTGAGCCAGTCGTCCAGCTCGGCCTGCAGGGCCGGGTTGTCGTTGATGGTGAGCGGCGCATCCTCGCCGTTCGGCAGGCCGCCGGGGCCGACGCTGGCCGCGCGCTCGGTCAGCAATTCGGTCTCGGCGACGTCGATCATCTCGGCCGGCGTCAGGAACAGCGGCAGCACCGGGCGTTCGATCGCATCCTCGGCCAGGCTGGCCAGGTCGTCGTGGGCCAGCAGCCAGCGCTTGACATCGGTGGTCGACAAACCGGACTGGCCCAGGTGCACGCGCTGGCGCTCGATCTGGTTGAGGGCGCGCGAGAACATGCCCTGCATGTTCAGCAGCTGCGACTGGGCGCGGCCGATCGCCTGCGCCGCGCGGTGGGTGGCGCTGTCGGCGCGCTCGTCGGAGGTGATGGCGCGCAGGATCACCGAGCCCTTCTCGACCCAGTCGCAGGCCATGTGCCACTTGGCTTGCGAGGTGCGCAGGCGGAATTCGGAACCTGAGGCGATGGCGTCGCGGAATTCCTCGGTCAGCTCGACCAGGCGCCCCAGCAGATGCTTCAGCTGCTCGACCGTGACCCCGCCGACCGCCTGGGCGCCGGCCACCTGGGACAGCAGGAAGCCCATCTCGGCCTCGTCGTCCTCGGGCCGCGCCAGCGCCAGCAGGGTGTCGAGCGCGGCCAGCACGTTGCGCGCCATCGGCGTGATGCGGTAGACGGCGGCCGGGTTGTCCCAGGCCAGCAGGCCGTGGCTGCGCAGGCGGCCCAGCACGGTTTCCAGGCTTTCCGGGATCAGGTAGGCGAACTTCTGGTTGATGTCCGCCCGCGAAAAGGCCGAGTCGGCCGGATCGGACGCCAGTTCGCGCAGCACCAGCAGGCGCACGATGACGCCGTCCTGCCCGCCGTGGAACAGCGCCGTGAACGCCTGCAGCATCGGCTGCGCGCGCTTGAGCAGGTAGACCTGTTCGATCTCGTCCGGTGCCACGCCCTCATGGAAGTGGGCCTGCAGCGGATCAATCTCATCCAGCGCTGGGGAATGGGAGTCGGCGGCGATGGTGCCGGCCAGGTTGTCGATCATCGTTGGGCTTAGCAGTTTGCGGCGGTGTCGTACTGCGCGCGCGGCCAGGTGGTCGGGCGCGGGGCGTCAGTATAACAGTTAGGACCAGGCAACTAATAAGGAACGGCCGCCGGATGTCGCGCTCGGCGGTCAATCTGGCAAATAAGCAACGGATTCAGGATGGGTAATGTTGCTTGTTTAATAAGCAGCGGCCCCAGCCGCGCGCTGCCCTCGTCACAGTCGAGCGATAATTAACGTTGCTATATTGATATTGAGAAAATAAGGAGGAATGCTATGCAACGAGCACTTGCGAGCGCGGCCCTGGTACTGGCCGCCTGCCTCGGTTCCCACGCCGCCCTGGCGGCACCCACGCCGCAACAGCAGAACGGCGTCAGCTATATCAACGGCGGCGTCGGCCAGGAAGAGCAATCGGCATTGCGCGCCCAGCGTGCCGACTACAACCTGCTGCTGACCTTTGCCACCAAGCAGAGCGGCGCCTTCCGCTCCGACGTCCAGATCGACATCCTGGATGCCAAAGGCGCGAAGGTGCTGAGCGTGGCGAACACCGGCCCGATGTTCTACGCCAGGCTGCCGAACGGGACCTACCGCATCAGCGCGGCCGCCGAAGGCAAGGTGTTCAAGCGCACGGTCAAGATCGGCGGGGCGGCCAAGGAGATGACTTTGCATTGGGAGAACGATTCGCCGGAAGATCCGGCACCGCAGGAATGATCCTTGCGCCCGCTTCGCCATGAAGCGGGCTTTCGTCCCCGCTCCCCACACCACTTTTACGCTTCGCTCGCCACGCTTTGCAGGGCACATAAGGCGCGTGACAGTCCGCTATCGCGTTCGCATCTGCCTCGTTACTTGCTTTGGCAAGGGTTACGATGAGGCAGGGGCCGCCATGCCTTCTGCCTCACACCGTAGGTCATGTAGTCTCTGAACAAGTTGGTGTTCAGTACTCGGGTCGAAGGTGGCTAACCGGCGCTTGCCGTATCTGGTATCGATGATCGCTAACGCTCGAATAACTGGATTGTTGTGTTCCAACATGTCCTTTACTGTCAGGCTGAGACTATGGAACAAATCCTTGTTCATCTGCTCCAGTAGAAACAGACCGCTAGTGTCCATGATGGGCCAAGCCAGTTCACATGCCTGTGCGGGTGAAGACCCATCGGCCCGATTCTCCGCTGTCAGCGCGCCAAGAGAAGACAAATAGCTCAGCGATCCAGCATTGAAGATTCGGCTACCATGGTAACTGATCCAAAATTCTCCTTCCTGATCATGCGAATGGCGATATCTTGTCTGGTTGAGATCAATGCTGGCCGCCACGCTACTAGCAAAGCGAGCCTGTAACTGTTTTTTAAGCTGTGACCATCGCATGCTGTCTCGATTCTTCCACTGATACACCCTAGTTCATGTGCGGCGAAGGCCTGCTCGGGGCCGATTACGGGGATATTGTAGCGTCCGCTCCCGGCCCGAAGCAGAGGTTGGTCCAGCGCCAGGGCCTCGTTAGTGCCTGTTCGCCAGACTATTCCTTCCAATGACCGGGAATATTCTTGTCCGACCACTGGCTGTCCACTTTTGGCTTGAACGCACAAAATTCTGGTGGAAAAATGTACCCGAGTGCACGCCTCGGCAGGCCCAAACCATCCTTCCTCGATGGTTGAACTCATCCCAGGCATAGTCATAATCGACTGGCTCCGGCAATTCAGATGACTTCTGGACGGTGGGAGTTCCATGCGAGTCAACAGATTTGGATTCTTCTTGGCAGAATGCGGTAGACGTAATTTGTGTCGCGATGAGAAGTGCGATGAGCAAAAATTTCATATTTATCTCGTTTTGAGCGCAGGTATTCCCTGCGCCTGACGCGCCTCGCAAAGGTTTTCTCCAGGCTGTGTAAAAACGCAAAAACTTGAAATTCTCATGGGTAGGGTGACCCCTCCCGAACCCGAGAAAATTGCGTAGTGGCCGTTCTGAGAGGTCGATTTTTTTGTTCGATGATTTTTCTCGCGTTTTTACACAGCCTGGGCCGGTTGCAGATCTATTGTAGCGTCCGCTCCAGGCCCATAATAGACAGGCAAAGCGAAGACCGGTCAGGCCCAGGCATCATTAACAATCCTGCGGAAAAGCTCATTCAGTGGCGAAAAATTATTACGCTTCTGTGACATTGCCGGCACAGTCGCCTCAAGCCGCTCTAATTCCCGCTCAATGAACCTATGGATACTGGCAACAGGCGCTTCCAGTCCCATTTCAGGAGCTGCACGTTTACGTTCAAGTAGCGCGTTAATATCGTTTACTAGTACAGGATCGCTTTCCACGAGATGTAGCAGCTTTTGAAATTCAATGGGCGCGGCGCACCCATATCGTTCCAACCACTGCACCGATAGCAGTGGGCGTAGTACGTAAAAATATTTTTTTAATGGAACCAGATCGGCGCGCAAGTAGCCACGGTAGTTGGTCTTAGCCATGCTCCGATAGTGATAGATCCCGTGCTCGACGGAGTAAATGCTTGGCAACAAACGACGAGCGTCGCTGGCAAAAGCAGTTTGTTCGCCGTAGACAATTGGAGATTGAATCCATTCTGCAAACGCTGGGTTTGACTTGGAGAACAAGCGTAAGGCTTTTCGAAGGTCCCAACCGTTCAGGTCGATGTCGTCGACGATCGGGTACTCAATGACATCCCGCTGTTCCTCCAGACTTACGGAAAGGTACCAGTCACGCGGGTGAACATAGATGAACCGGGCATCGTAGTCGCTATTTGGCGATCCAAATCCCCAAGCCCGGCTTCCAGATTCAACGGCCAACAAGATCCGGACGTTGTGCTCTATCTCAGCCGCTTGCATTCGCCGCAAAATTTCATCTCGCACATCGGTAGGGATCATAGCTCTAACTTTCTAAATTCAACTGTTAACCGAGGGCTGTGGACGCGTCGTCGAAGTCCGTTTCTGGGTAAACCCGGCCGCTTGGCTCAGCATAGCAGGTTGCCGAGCTGCAAATTTCACGGAATATCACGCCAGGCAGCAACCGGCCCATTGCAGACCTTGACCACTGCGGCAACAGGCCTCCATTGATTTTTATCCCGACTTTATTAGTCTGTAGCGAACCTGGTAGTGCGATACATTCGCCCTTCCCGGAACGACGTAGTCAGTATTGCGGGATCAAGCGTGTTTCGGCATACGCAACCATATACACCACGGCCGCCAGCCGCCGCACCAGACCATCCATCTGCTCGGCCGGTACCTGCGCATAACCCAGCATCAGGCCGTTCCATCGTGTCCCCGCGCCCACCGCATGGGTCGACAGCGGATTGACGATGATGCCCTGTTCGCGCGCCTGGCGCGCAATCGCCACGTCCGACAGCCGCTCGTCCGGCAGCCGCAAGGACAAGTGCATGCCGGCCGAGGCGCCGTGCACCTCGGCGATGCGGCCCAGGTGGCGTTCGAGCGCCGCCGTGAGCGCATCGCGGCGCTGGCGGTACAGGCGGCGCATGCGGCGCAAATGGGCCATGAAGGCGCCGCTGCGCAGGAATTCGGCCAGCGCCAGCTGTTCGGCCGCGCGGCCGCTGGCGTAGCTTTGCGCGCGCATCGCCGTCAGACCCGGCGCCAGGCTGGCCGGCGCCACCAGGAAGCCGATGCGCAGCCCTGGGAACATGGTTTTGCTGAAGGTACCGCAATATAGTACCGGCGCATCCGCCACCAGCCCTTGCATCGCCGCCAGCGGCGCGCCTTCGTGGCGGAATTCGCTGTCGTAGTCGTCTTCGACGATCAGTGCACCGGACTGGCGCGCGCCCTCGATCAGCGCCATGCGCCGCGCCAGCGACATCACCACGCCCACCGGATATTGGTGCGACGGCGTCACAACCACCAGCTTCGGCGGCCGCGCCTGCCAGTCGCGCGGCGTGGGCGCCATGCCTTCCAGGTCGACGTCGATACCCTCCACCGCCAGCCCGGCGCCGCGGAAGGACGCCAGCGCGCCGCCATAGCCCGGGTTTTCGAGCCAGACCGTATCGCCCTCGTCGGCGCAGGCGCGCGCGCACAGGTCGAGGCTGGCCTGGGCGCCGTCGGTGATGAACACCTGGTCCGCCTCGCACACCACGCCGCGCGAAGCGCGCAAGTAGTCGGCGATGGCCGCGCGCAAGGCCGGCTCGCCGGCCGGGTCGCCGTAGTTCAGCCGCGCCGGATCGAGGCTGCACCAGGCGCGCTCCAGCAGGCGCCGCCACAGCGCCAGCGGAAACGCCTGCAAGTCCGGCACGCCGGGCACGAAGGGCAAGCCTTCGCTGGCGGCGTTGCGGGTGCTGCGCAGGCCCTGCGCGCGGCGTGCCAGGCCGGGCTGCGGCTGCGGCGCCTGCGACGGTGACAGCGGTGGCGCTGCGCGGGGACGCAAGCCGGCGGCAATGGCGGCCACCACGGTGCCGCGCCGGTCCGGCACCACGAAGCCTTCGCTGGCCAGCTGTTCATACGCGTACAGGACGGTGTTGCGGGCAATCCCGAGCTCGCCGGCCAGGGTGCGCGTGGGCGCCAGCCGGGTACCGGCGGCCAGGGTGCCATCGCGGATGGCGGCGCGCAGGCAGCCGTGCAGCAGGCGCTGGCGCGGCCAGCCGCCGCGGCCGGGTGCGCGTGCGAAGGTGTCGAGCAGCAGTGCGTAGTCCATCGTGGCCCCAGCGAATTGGCCGATCCTGGATCTATTCCTGGGACCACCGAGGCGATTATAGTCGGCTTGCCATCACTTCATCGAGACCATCTGCCAAGACCATGACAACCGCTCCCAGCCCCCGCACCCAGATCAAGCGCATCGCGCGCAACGCCTCCTACGACAGCGCCCTGCTGTACGCGATCGTCGACGCGGCCTATCTCTGCCACATCGCCTTCGCCGATACGCAAGGCAGCCACTGCATCCCGACGGCCTGCTGGCGCATCGGCGGCCACCTGTACATCCACGGCTCGAACGGCAGCCGCATGCTCAAGCAGCTGGCGGAGCAGGATTGCTGCGTGACGATCACCCACCTGGACGGCCTGGTGCTGGCGCGCGCCGCCTTCAACCATTCGATGAACTACCGCAGCGCGATGATCTATGGCCGCTTTGCGATCGTGGAAGACGACGGCAAGCACGCGGCCCTGGAAGCCTTCATGGAACACCTGGCGCCCGGCCGCCAGCCGCAGGTGCGCGCCGGAAACGCGCAGGAATATGGTGCCACCACCGTCATGCGCATTGCCCTGGACGAGGCAGCCTGCAAGGTGCGCAGCGGTCCGCCCAAGGATGACGAGGCAGACATGGCGCTGGCGGTATGGGCCGGGGTGCTGCCGTTAAGGCAGGCGCATGGAGCGCCGGTGCCGGATGCGGGTTGTACGGCCGCGGCGCCGGCGCATGTGCTGGCCTGGCAGGAGCAAGGCCGGGCTTGACGCTTACTTCTTGTTGATGCGCTCCAGCGTCTGCTCCACGAAATCGCGGTCGTTATCGGTGAAGCGCAGCTTGACCGGATACCACTCCTGCCCCGGCGCCAGCCACAAATCGAGGGTCTGGCCGCGCGAATCCGGCGGTTCGCGCAGCACGTGCACAGTGTCGACGGTGCCGATGGCGGCGCCAGCCTGGACTTTTTCGCGGCCCACCACGCGGAAGGTCCAGGGATCGGCATCGCGCGGGCCGACCACGAAGAACTGCCATTCCGAGCCCGGCTTGAACTTGTCCTTGGCCGCGCGCGCCACCGCCGCCAGCTGCCAGGTGACCGACACCCGGTCCTGTTCGCCGCCCTTGATCGGGTAGGTCTGCTTGCCATCCGCAAAACTGATGGTCTTGCCCTCGCGGTCGAAGGTGGCCGTGTCCGGCTCCTTGCGGAAGCGTTTTTCGTAGAACTCGGCCGGCGCCAGGCCGTGGCTGTCGACCGTGCCCTGGCTGCGGTTCTCGGTCAGCTTGCCGAGCAGGGCCACGCGCGATTCGGCGCCGACGCTGTACTTGCCTTCGCCGGCGCGCCAGGTCAGGGTGGCGTCGCCGTTCAGGTTGAAGCCGCGCTGGCGCGCGCTGATCGAGTAGATCAGGTCGGCCGAGGGCGGCAAGTCGAAGGCGCGCTTGACGGCCGGGTGCTCGTCCGCCGCTGCCGCTCGTGCGTTCGGGTTGGCCAGCGCCGCAAGCATCAGGCCGGCCGTGGCCAGCTTCAGGGTAGTCTTGTTCATGGGCTTCCTGCCTCTTTCATCACGATATTGCTTGCTGTCTGGGTGGTGACCGCCCCGCTCGCTTCCACGTTGCGGATCTGGACCGGCAACCAGCCATAATCCGGTGCCAGCCACACTTCCAGGCGCGAATGGTAAGAGCCGGGTTTCGGCGGCCGTACCAGATGCCAGGTGGCGAGGCGGCCGAGGCGGGTGTCGATCTGCTCCTGCCCGGCCACCGTGAAACTGAACACGCTGGCATCGCGGTCTTCGCCGACCAGGATGTCGATGGAGCCGCTCAATTGCTTGGCATCCCCGCGGGCGATGGCCGCCAGTTGCAGCGGCAAACTGGCCTTGTCCTGGGTGCCCGGCACCAGCGCATATTTGGCTTGGGACGCCGAAAAGGTCAGCGTGCCGTCCTTGCGGTTGAAATGCGTGGCGGTCGCGGCGCGACCGCGCCGCTTCTCTGTCATCAATATGGGGACGAATCCCTCGTCTCCAACCGTGCCTTCGCTGCTCAGGGTCAGCAGGTTCACGCGCGTAAACACGACCCGGATGCCGGCCTCGACGCGCACCCGGTAGCCGGGCGCCGCCCGCTCCCAGGACAGCAGGGCCTCGCCATGCCACTGGGTGCCGTTGGCGTCGGTGCGGGCGACGTCGAGCGTGATCTCGGCCGGCGGCGGCAGGTCGACCTTGTACACCCGCTGTTGCGGCAGCGGCGCCGGGGCGGGCGCTGTCTGCTGCGGTGGCTGCTGCGGCGGCGCGGGCTGGGATTGTACGCCGGCCGCGGCCGTGGTGGCGCGCCCCTGTCCGCTCGCAAGCTGGGCGGCGGCGCCCTCCTGCGCGGTGGCCGCATCCGCCGAGGCCGCGGCTGCGCTGTCGGCGCCAGGCGAGACCGCATGCGGATCGGACGCGGGCGCGGTATCGGGACCGGCAGGGGGCGGCTCGATGGGCTCGATGGGCTCGATCGGCTCGGGCGGCACCTCGGGCAGCGGTGGCGGCGGATTCAGCTTAGGCTGGGGTACCAGCGGCGGCGCGGGCGGGGCCGGCCGCGGCGCTTCGATCAGCTGCGCCAGCAGCGGCGCGCGCACCACCGGCGCCGCGTCCTCGCGCCGGCGTCCGAGCTGGCCGCTGAACCAGTCGAACACCAGCACGTGCAGCAGGACCGTCAGCGCACCGAAGGCATATTGCCGGCGGTGGCGGATCAGGGCGTTGGCAAGACTCATCCGCCTAGTGTAGCTTGTCCGCCGCCGCCCTGCCGCGCCGCTCGCCGCTGCCGGCCGGCACAAGCCCGCACGCTATGCCGTGTCTAGGAGCGCTGTTCTTTATCTGCTACGCTAGTCCGATCTACCAAGGAGACGAACAATGATCAAACCACCACCCTCCGGCGCGATCCCCGGGGTCACGGATACGCTGGATTTCGTCAAGAACCTGTGGGGATCGATGAATATCCCCGGTACCGGCATGCCGGGCATGGCCAACATGGCCGGTGCCGGCCTCAGCACTGAAGACCTGGACAAGCGCATCGCCGACATGAAGGCGGTCGAAGCCTGGCTCAACCTGAATCTCACCATGCTGCGCGGAACCATCCAGGGGATGGAAGTGCAGCGCAGCACGCTCGCGACCCTGAAGACGATGGGCGCCTCGATGGCTGAAATGATGCGCCAGTCCGGCGTCAGCGCGGAAAAGATGGCGAATACGCCGTTTGCGCCTTTCTTTGGCCAGCCGGCCCAGGGTGCCGGTGCGGCAAGCTCGCCGTCACCATCATCGTCTGCCACGGGCAAGGCGGGAACGGCGGCGGGCGGCGGTTCGGCCCAGCCGGGTGCGGCGGGTGCCGGGGCGGCACAGCCAGGTGCGACCGCGGCCTTGCCGGGTGCGGATGCGGCGATGGCCTGGTGGAATATGCTGCAGGATCAGTTCACGCAGGCGGTGACGACGGCGATGGCGCCGGCGCCGGGGGCTGCTTCCGGGCCGGCTGCGAAGTCCGCGGGGTCACCGGATGACGGCGGCGGCGGCGGTGGCGCGGAAAAGACGGGGGCGCCTCAGGGGCAGGCTGCTCCGTCGCACACCCAGCCGCAGTCGCAGCCGGAGGCGGGGAATGTGGCGCCCGAGAATGGGAATGTGAATGGCAGGGGGCGGAGTGGGAAGCCCAAGGGTGACAAGGGCTGAACGTTATTTTCAGACGCCGGTCTTGAGGCGCCGATCGCGTTCAGTGGATTTGCGATCGGCGCGTATCACCGCGTGGACGGCGCAGCCTTTTGGGCAGAATCGCCGCTAGCAGTCGAGCCGACTAGCCGTCCGCGTCCACCCTACCTGCATCGTCAGCCGTTGTTGGCTGCAACTGGGTCAGTTGTTCCATCAGCTGGGCGAAGCGTTGCTGGCCGGGCAGCAGGTGGTCGACGTGGAGCAGGACGTCGTGGGCTTCGCCCGCGAGCGCGGCGTCGTAGCCCTGCTGCTGCAGGTGGGAAACCATGATCTGGGCGGCGTTGAACAGGATGCGCTGGTTGTGCGGCACGCTCTTGATCGCATCGCGCATCCAGTCCACGGCTTCGCCCAGCTTGCCGGTCTTCCATAGCAGCACGCCTCGGTTCATCAGGTCCGCCGCTTCCTTTTTCGAGGCGAGGATCATGGCCGTGCCCTCCTCGCTCAGGCGCGCCTTGTCGAAGATTTTCTGGACCTCGTCCAGCAGCAGCGGATTGTCGTGGTTGTTGCGGATCACGTAGCACAGCAGCTCGGCCGGCGCGTCCTTCACCCCCACCGCGAACAGCAGGGTCGCCAGTTCCAGGCAGCTGGCAACGTCGGGCCGCGCCGGGGTCGCCTTGAGCATGGCTTCGAGATCGTCGCCGGCCTTGCGCGCGCGGCGGAAATCGCCGCTCTCGTGGTAGACCAGGCCCTCGGTGATCTTGGCGCGCAGCTGGATGTCCGGGTGGTCCTGGGCAAACTCGCGCTGCGCCACCAGCAGCAGGCGCAGCGCTTCCTTGGCATCGTTCTTCTGGCCATATACGCGCGCCAGGCCGAGGTAGGCGTCGGGCGTCTTCATGATCGAATATTCGCCGATGGCGAGGCACTTGCGGAAGGCCTTTTCGGCCAGCGGCATGTTGCCCAGCTTGAGCGCGATATTCCCCAGATTGCGCTGGCGCGGCACCGAATTCGGCGACAGCTTGGCGGCGCGCTCCAGGATCGCGCAGGCCTCCTCCAGCTTGCCCATGTTCTGGTAAGACACGGCCAGCTGGTCATAGGCATCGATGTAATAGCGGTTCTCCGCGATCACGCCCTGGAAAGCCAGCCGGGCCTGCTCGAACTCACCGTTGGCCAGGCGGATCTTGGCCAGGCCGGCGCGCGCCCACTGGTATTCGCGCTGCGCGAGCACCTGCTCGTAAACCTCACGCGCCCGCGTCGGCTGGCCGCTGCGCTCCATCAGCCTGGCCTTCATGCGCAGCAGGTCGTGTTCGTGCACGCGGCTGGCGGCGATCTGGGCGTCGCACAGCCTGGCCGCGCGCAGGTAATCCTTTTCGGCATAGGCCTGGTCGATCAGGCGGAACACCTGCTTCTTGTGCCACACGCGGTTCAGGCGGGTCAGCAGCACGCCCTCGGTGATCGGCTTGATCAGGTAGGCATCGGGCTGGTGCTCGGCCGCGCCCATCACCGATTCCACGCTCTTTTCGGCCGATACCATCAGCCACACCGTGCTCGGATTGACCAGGTGGCGCACGCGCGCTTCTTCCAGCACCTGCTGGCCGTTCTTGCCCTCGCCCAGGTTGTAGTCGCACAGCACGACGTCGTAGCGCACGCGCGCCAGCAGTCCCATCGCCTCGCCGCCGGACGAAGCCTGGTCGATGTTGCGGGCGCCGAGACTCCTGAGGCTTTCGCGCAGCAGCTGGCGCACGCCGACGAAGTCGTCCACGATCAGGTAGTTCTTGTCGGCCCAGTCGATCTGGTCGGCGCCGCCGGGCGCGGCCGACCGCAGCGGGGCCGCCGCCGGCGCCGCTGCCGGTAACGACGTCGCGGTGCTCATGGCAGCCTCAGGACAAAGCAGCCGCCGCCGAACTTGCCGCCGTTTTCCAGGCGCAGCGTGCCGTGGCGTCCACGATGGCGGTGCATCCTGGCCACCTCGCCGGAAAAATACAGGCCCAGACCGGCGCTGTTGGTGAGGAAGTTGACGCCGCCGACGCTGTCGCGGCCGGCGATGGCGCCGGCCTTGAGGAGTGCGGGCGGAAAGCCGGGGCCGTTGTCTTCGACGCGCAGCTCGAGCCAGCCATCGATCTCGTGGATCGCCAGGCGCACGCGGTTGCCGGTGTAGTGGCTGGCGTTGTTGATCGCATGCGAGAGCACGCCGACCACCAGGTCTTCGTCGAGGTGCCAGATCAGGCTGGGGTCATGATCGAGCTCGAGTTCGATGCCGCGCGAGTCCAGCAGCACGCGCGCGAGCGCCACCACCTGATCGACCAGCTGGCCGAGTTCGAGCGGCTGCATGTCGAAGGGGTATTCCGGCTTGCCGACCTGTTTATACAGGGCCAGCAGCTGCATCAGGTTGTCGTTGAGGCGCTTGGTCTGGTACAGCATCTGGGCCATCTGCGGATAGGCGGATGCGGCTTCAGGCTGGGCATCGGCCTGTTGCGCAGGCGATTGCGAGAGCAAGCGCTCCAGCGTCCCGGACAGGACGCTGATCGAGTTCTTCATGTCGTGCGCGGTCGATGCCAGGAACAGGAACAGTTCGTGCGAATTCGGCGTCTCGTCCATGTCCAGCCTTGTGAAATGTTGCCAAGCACCAATTATACATTTGGACGGCGTGGCGCCATGTTCCAAATCACAAGTCAGCTGTCTGCGGACCGCGCGGATTGCGGCGCGCGCGCAACACGAAGCGCGCCGGGTCCAGCGCATCCACCAGGCCGGTCTCCAGCGGCAGCGGCTCGCCCTCGATCTGGGCTGCCAGCAATTCCGCGCCCAGCCCGGCCCAGATCAGGCCGCGCGAGGCATAGCCGAGCAAGGTGTACAAGCCGGGATGGCGCGGCACGTCGCGCAGGCGTTCGGTGCTGCCGGCGGCATCGAAGTCCGGCAGGCGGCCGACCAGCGGCAGGCGGTCCGGGGCGATGCTCCTGAAGCCCACCCGCCCCTGCAGCGGCGCGCCCTCGGCCGCATGCGGATCGGACAGCAGCCCACGCAGGCGCGCCAGATTTTCCGCATGGCTGGCCGGCGACAGCGCCGGGTCCGGATCGAGGTCATAGGTGGCGCCGGCGCTGCAGACGCCGCCCGCCGCCGGCGTCAAGTAAGCCTCGCGGCACAGCACCACCGGCAGCGCCGGCAGCATGGCGGCCGGCACGTGGCTGACCTGGCCGCGCATGGATGTCAAAGGCAGGCGCGCGGCCTGCGGGATGGCGGCCGCGCCGGCGCCATTGGCCAGGATCAGGTTGGGCGCATGCGCCACCACCGTACCGGCGGCGTCGCGCACCTGCCACTGGTCGTCCACCCGCTCGAGCGCCACGCTGCCCACGCCGAAGCGCTGCGTCAGGCGCGGTCCGCAGGCCGCCAGCAAGGCATCGCAGACGCTGCCGGGCCGCGCCCAGCCGCCCTGGCGGAACAGCCAGCCGCCATCCGGTGCGGGCAGTCCCAGCAGCGCCTCGGCCTGCGGCCCTTCCAGCCACTCCGCGAACGCCGCCGGATAGCCGGCGTCCGCCGCGATGGCGCGCTGGACCGCGGCATGTTCGGCATCGCGCGCCAGTTGCAGCACGCCGCAGGCCTGGCCGTCGATCGCCTGGCCGATCCCGCCCAGGCGCGTCCAGTGGCGCAGCGCGAACAGGTAGGCGGCGCGCGTCAGCCGCGTGGGGATATTGTCGTCGCGCGACAGCAGCGGCATGAAGATGCCGGCGCGGTTGCCGGAGGCTTCCATCGCCGGCCGTTCATGGCGTTCCACCAGGGTCACCTGCCAGCCGCGCGCGCTCAAGCGTTCGCAGGCGGCGCTGCCGGCAATGCCGGCCCCGAGCACGATGGCGCGCCGCTCCGGCACTGGCTGCGCCAGCGGGCGCGGCTTGCGGCTGGCAAAGCGCGCATAGCGGACATCAGGGGCACCATCCAGATGCGCCGCGGCCGCCTCGAACACGAAACCCTGCCGTTCGAGCGCCGCCACCTGCGCCGCGCCCAGGCCCTGCCCGGCCACGCGTGCTCCGGCCTTCGCCAGGCGCGCGATGGCATGCGCCACCGAACGCGTACAGTCCTCATCCAGGGTATCCAGGCCGCGCAGGCGGAACAGGTCGACGCGCGCGGACAGCTGGGCCAGCGCGGCATCCACCGGTGCGCTGAGCAGGTCCAGCGTCAGACCGGGCTCGGGCTGGGGCATGCGGTGAAAGCCGGGCATCAGGTGGCGGCACAGCGCGATCACGTGCAGGTGCGGCGAGCGCAGCGGATCGGTGCGCCAGACGTCGATCAAGACCTTCAGGCGCTCTTCGTCATGGGCGGCGTCGAGGATGGTACAGCGCTCGCGGCCGCGCCAGGCATCACGATAGTCCATACGGATCATCCATGCATCGTCTCAGGGTCTCAGCGTCTCAGCGGCGCCGGCGGCAAAAGCAGGCGCGGTCGTGGTCGTCGACCATGCCGATGCCCTGCATGTAGGCATACACGATGGTCGAGCCGACGAACTTGAAGCCGCGTTTCGCCAGGTCTTTCGACAGGCGGTCCGACAGCGCCGTCCTGGCCGGCCGGGCGCCGTCCGGCCAGTCGTTCACGAGCGGCGTGTGGTCGACGAAAGACCACAGGTAATGGTCGAGGTTCGTCCCCTCCTCGCGCAGGCGCAGGTAGGCACGCGCATTGTTGATCGCCGCCGCCACCTTCAGGCGGTTGCGCACGATGCCCGGATTGGCCAGCAGCTCGGCCACCCTGGCGTCGCCGTACTGCGCGATTTTCTGTGCGTCCCAGCCGTCGAAGGCGGCGCGGTAGTTGTCGCGTTTGTTGAGGATGGTCTCCCACGACAGCCCGGCCTGCGCCCCTTCCAGGTTCAGCATTTCGAACAGCGTGGTCTCGTCGTGGCAGGGCACGCCCCACTCGTGGTCGTGGTAGGCGAGGTAGCGCGGATTGGCCATGTTGGCCCAGGTGCAGCGGGTCGGGTTCATGGTACCAGTATAAACCGCCGCCGGACGGCGGCAATGGCCGGGCGCCTCCACCGTCACAAGGCGCTGCGCTCGGCGGAAGGCGCCGATCCATGGACTTTGCGCCAGACCCGGCGCAGGTGGCGGGCGGAACCGAAGCCGGCGCGCTCGGCCACCGCTTCCATGTCGAGCGAGGACTGGGCAAGCAACTCGCGCGCCAGCGCCACCCGCAAGCCATGCAGATGGTCCAGCGGACTGGCGCCGGTGTACTCCTGGAACAGGCGCGACAAATGGCGCGGGCTGCTGCAGGCGATCTGCGCCATCTGCGCCACGCTCCAGTCGCGCACCGGATCGGCGGCAAGCGCGTCCTGCACCCGGTGCAGCCCCGGATGCAGGTGGTTGCGGCCGCTCAGCCAGGGCGACAATTGCGGGTCGCCGCCGGCGCGCCGCATATAGATCACCATGTTGCGCGCGACCGCGCAGGCCACGCGCGGGCCGGACAAATCGGCCAGCAGGTGCAGGACCATGTCGATGCCGGCCGTGATGCCGGCGCTGGTGCTGATGTCGCCATCCTGCACGTACAGCCGGTTTTCCAGCACCCGCGCGAGCGGCGCCGTGCTGCGCAAGGTGGCGCAGAGCGAGTGATGCGTGGTGCACAGGCGGCCGTCGAGCAGGCCGGCTTCGGCGGCGATGAGGGCGCCGGAGCACACGCACAGCAGGCGGCACCCGCCTGGCGCCACCACCCTTCGCAACCAGCCGACAATCGCCTTGCGGCAGGCGTCGGCCTCGGCGCGCAGGGCGCTGTCGATGCGGGTGCCGACACCCACCAGCACCACGATCGCATCCCGCGGCAGCACGGCGGGCAGCGGCGCCACGCCGCTCAGCGGCAAACCGATCGTGGTCTGCACCGATGCCGAGGGGCCGACGTAGCGCAGGTCGAAGCGCGCTGGAAGGCTGCCCGCCTCCTGCGGTGTTATTTGCGAAGCCAGGCGCAGCGCCTCGGCAGGACCGGCCAGATCGAGCATCAGCGTATTGTGCAGCAGCACAAAGAACACCGGGATGGCTGCCGGCCCAGGGGCGGACTCAGCGGCGGACGCTGCTTGATTCATCGGCTGTCGTACCTCAATCGGATTGATCGGCCCCGGCGAGTACCCCGGTCACGGTCGCAATACGGGCGAAACGGCCTTCAAGTACCAGCTCGGTACGTTCGCGGATATCGTCCGGCGTATAGCTGCGCCCGCTGCGCGCGTGCTGCATGGGAAAGGTCAAGGTCGCCTCGCTCACATAGTCCACGGTGAAACCGCTGTCGGATGCATGCCGCGCCGTGGTCTCGCAGCATTGCTCGGTGCGGATGCCGCTGATGATCAGGCGGCTGATGCCGCGCGCGGTCAGCCACGCCATCAGCCCGG
>Ga0308168_1001404_pt1 | contig 22097 bp, 24 predicted proteins | sample PhyCR2_FD_202133 | JGI IMG/M metagenome (GOLD analysis project Ga0308168, IMG submission 202133) | Phyllosphere microbial communities from UC Gill Tract Community Farm, Albany, California, United States - DLSLRC.R2 | ecosystem: Host-associated > Plants > Phyllosphere > Unclassified | place: USA...
GACGCTTTGGCGTAGTGACCGGTCACGTTGTACCGCACAACATCGTTCCTCGTATGAAGGCTGGCGACAGCTTTAAGAAGGGCGCGGTTATTTGCCACAACGAAGGTTTCTACACGCCTGATCGCCGTGACCCAACCTCGTCAGCATTGAAGCAGGGTTGCTACCCTTATACAGTGCTTATCGAGAAGAACGAAACGTGGGAAGATAGTTCCTTGATGTCTCCGGAACTGGCTTACAAAATGCGTGCAAACGTAACCCATATTCGTACACTCTTTGTCCGCTTCGACAACGCCATTCACAACCTCGTGTCTGTCGGTGAAGAAGTTGATATCGATACTGTTCTTGCAGTAATCGAAGACAAAGTGTCAGCAGGCGTTGGTTCCGATAACCTCGATGCCCTGAACCTGTTATCACGTCCTACACCTCGAGCTAATAACTCAGGTAAGGTCGAAGAGATCCAGGTTATCTACTTCGGCGACAAAGACGACATGTCTCCGTCCGTCCGTAAAGTAGCTGACAAGTACGATCGTGTTCGTGGTCAACTGGCAAGAGAACTTAATAATGGCGATGCCACCACAGGGGAAATAACGGCCCCTGCCCGAGTGGACGGGATTTCTGTCGACATTGATATGATGGCAATTCGGATATTCATTACCGAAGAACGTATTATGTCAGGTGGCGACAAGTTGGTATTGTCTAACCAGCTGAAATCCGTATCCGCCGGTGAGCAGCGTGGACCGACCTTTACAGCGTCCGAACTTTGGCCGGGTAGTGGCGTTCGTAAGATCGATCTTGAGTTCTCATATCGTGCGGAAGAGGCGCGTATTGTACACAGCTCGATCATGGCGGGGATGTCAATCATCTGCCAGGAGTTCATCGGGTTCTCAACGGTACAGGCGTACGATTCGTAGTTTGACGGGGGAGGGCCCTCCCCCTAGTTTCAACTATTAAGGTGACCTTAAATGGAAAAGCAAACTAAACAGGTAGCTACTATGGCAAACCTGGTCGAGATTAGCAAACGTGTTATTCTTCGACAGAAGTCTGAGTCAATTCAGATTCCTCCGTGCAACCCTGGCGAGTTTGTCGAGGGTATGAACGTCGACCTCGGTCAGCGTGTATCTGAAGATATGGCTGCGGCGTTAGTGCGTGCCATTAACGAAAAGAAAGCAGTTGAAGGAGTAATCGATGCTCAGTAAACACTCCATCCGTCTTGCTCAGGCAATTGTCAAGCAGACCAACGTAAGTCTCGAAGCGAACCACAACATCTTTACTGATGCTATTCGCTATTCCATGCCGCTGGTCAACCGTAAAGGCATCTCCATGGAAGATGCCGCTGGCGAAATCGAGCGTACTGCCGATATCGTTATTGAATCTGAAGGCCTGTCTCAACACGAGTCCGCGACCAACAACGCGGTAGAAGTTCTGCTGGTTGGTATCACTAACCAGTTCGACTACGTGCGTAACACGGTACGTCCGTTCATCTCTACAGCGACCAACCGTCTACTGGACCGCATGAAGTCTTCAACTCCGTCTGAGTATCATATCTCTGAGTTTGAGATTTCTCCTTTCCTGACCTCTGAAGTAGCAGGCAACGTATTCAAAAACGTTCCTCCTGCGAACTACTACAAAGTGTCGAAGGGCGGCGTTGAGAAAGATGCACCGACCATCATGCAGGAAATCGCGACGAACATCCCTGAGATCGATGGCGCTATTGGCGACATCATCGGTAACCTGGGGCAGCAGGCAGTTGTGGATATCTACAACGCCATCTTCCGCGATATCCGTCCTCAGAACGAAACTGCCGTAACCGATCTGGTTCGTCGTCTGATTGTTCGTACACCGGATGGTTATACTCTGGGTACTTACAGCCTGGACGAAATCGAACTGTTGGCGCTGGCGTACTTCATCGTTGACGGTTATCTGGATAACCCGGTTGACGGTACTGGTCTGTCTCTGGATGAGTATCGCACTTATCTGAAACAGACCATGAACAACCTCGGTGGTTCTATCCGTCGTCTGGCTGACCAGTACATTAAAGACGTTGAAAGCGGCGTTCTGTATCTGCGTAAGCCGACTGCTCGCGGTATCTTCTTCGATGACCGTATGGGTCGTATCCTGGTCATGAAGTCAACCTTCCGCCAGGCACTGGAAAAAGGTCTGGTAGCTGAGCAGGTAATTGGTGGCGCAATCCACCCGACTAAGAAACTCTTCAAGTTGGCCGATCTTCTGCCGATCCAAAAAGAGTGTCTGGCCGTGTACCAAGCGATGGACAAACATCGTCAGACTCAGACCAGCCTCACCATGATCGATCGCATTAACGATGCACTGCGCATTGTTCTGAATGCGACTCTGGAAGAAATGCCGGAAGACAAGTTCCCTGCGGACTTCGATCGTACTGCCGCGATTGCAAACATCGCTAAAGTCACTGACGTGCTGAAGGTATACTTTGCTAAGTGGGACTCAAGCGAAGAGATCCGTATTCACGATCTGTTAACTCGCGTGATCTGTCAGCTGGTCTTCCCGTTCACTGATGCACTGATGATTCTCGAAACGATGGAAGAGATCGTTCTCGAAGAAGAAATTGAGCCGCGCTACGCCGCCTACTACGCTGAGGTCCTGTACCTGGCTCGTTGGATGGTTGCGAACTTCCACATCAGTAACGACGAAGTCTAAGGGGGTTAGGCCATGGATGTCACAAAGCTTAAACGTAATGTGGAAGCCGTGTTGTCAACCTTGGCAGAATTACCCGACGGAGCATTAGTCACCAAGACCGGGTGCGTTATCCACGTACCCGAGTCTTTCCGTGCAAAGCAGCTGATATCATTAGGGAAAGAGATTTCCTTTATTGGTTACTTTGCCATGATTACTCCGGACGGCAACTACTGCACGTGGAAAGTCCCTTCCATGATTCGCACCATGCCGGATGACATTCACAACGTCGAAATCGACGGGAAGATGTATTACGAGTTGCACTATCCGAAAGGCGCTCGCGTAGCTAAGTCTACTGATTTGCTGGTAGACCAGTTAACGCTTTATCCGCTGTTTGAGGATGTTATCGCTCGTGCTCGTACCGTGTGGTATTACACTTACGAGCAAATGGGTAGCTTCTTCAGTAATGCTCGTGAATATACGGGCACAAGCCTGTACGCAACGCCGTCAGTGTTCGAGATGGTAATTGCACAACAGGCCCGTGACAATAAGGATCGTAATATCCCTATTCGTCATTCTGTTGAGAAGCCAAGTGATGTTTCAGGATTGGACTTCACTTACATCCCAATGCGTAACGTTGAATACGGTGCAACAGATACCGTGTCGAAAATTGGTGGGTCCAACATTGCTGAAGGTATTGATTCTGCGATCGTTAACCCGACTGAAGAAGAGCAACCTGTAGAGAAACTGCTGAGGGTGTGATATGGATGATGATGTATTAGCCATGCGCACGCTTATGCGTTATTCTCCGAAGGTTCTCGAGAACACCATTATCGTGCATGAACCTGAAATGCTATACCACATCTCACCTACTGATGAGATTGCGGAATTCGTTCCGCGTGTAGTTCAGCGTGCAATGCCAGGGGAAGACAACACAGTGGCGCGGGTCTGTACGGCCCCCACTGTTCTCGACTGTATACGCGGCTATGCCGTTACTGTACGGGATTTTTTGGAAGGTGAAGCTGGGTGTGCGGGTGGCGGTGAATGGCGTGGTGGTTATTACATCTATGCTATCCCTGCGGACCTGAATATAAAGATCACGGAAAAGCTGGCACCGATAGCCAAATGGTGTGATGAGCGGTGGTTGATTGACTACAAGCAGAAAGGGCAGAAGTATCCCGGTAAGGTAATCGGGCAGATGTTCTATCGTACAGCCAAGGGCGATGTCTTTGCGGAAGTAGAGATATACATCCAGATAACGGAAGATGTTAAAGGTCTTGTACCTTTCACTGAGAACGTCCTTTTAGGTAAGGGCTGTCACTCCGTTGTGGTTTCCGATTTGGACGCCTATTACCGTAAAGGTGTAACTACTCGCGTGCGGTCTAGTAAAACCATCCCGCTTGGTCAATATCTAACGGCGAAGAAAGTAAAAGCAGACCTGTTGTCTTATACACCGCCTGCCTTCTTAGCATGGGAATGAGGATACCATGAAAAATAACTTTGAGATTACCGTACAGCGCGGCTACTCTGGGCAAGGAAACGTTAAGCGCCTTGATAACAACTATTGCCAGGTTGTTCTCGGTGCGCTGGAGTATCCGAACTCCACCGGGTCCGTTTACGATTTAGAATCAGCAATTCGCATTATCGAAAAGTCCCAGACTTTCAACCGCCGCATGAAAGATTCCTATCTGCGTGGTGAGCTGGGGCATCCGGTAGAGCGTGAGTGTCGTGACTACAATGACTTCGTTCGTCGTATTCACACCATCGATGAACGTAACGTTGCAATCCATATCCGTCGTGTTTGGATTGATCGCGCCTACGTTGGTCCGGACGGTAAAAAGATTATCGCTATCCTTGGCGAAGTTGCTCCGTCTGGTCCGCACGCCGGTGTTGTTGAACGTGCACTGAACAACCCTCATGAGAACCTTGCGTTCTCTGTACGCTCTTTAACCAATGACCGCATTGTTGGTGGTGTACGTCGTAAGTTCTTCGACAACATCATTACGTGGGACGTGGTGAACGAGCCAGGGCTAAGTCCAGCCAACAAGTTCAATTCACCGAGCTGCGAATCTGCCGATGTTCTGGAACTGGTTCGTATCCCAGCAACGTCTACTCTCATGCAGACGCTGAAGGACGAACAGGCGTTGAAAGGTATTGGTATGGAATCTGCCTACCGCGTATCAGTAGAAGCGTCTATTGATGCTTTCGAACATCGCTACGGTAAACTCCTCGACCGCCGCCAATCTTCCCTGGAAAACTGGTAAGAAGCAAAAAAAAAATAACACCCTCTTCTCCGAAAGGAGAAGAGGGGTTTGTGCTCTCAACTATTAAACCCTGCCATAGGGTAATGGTTTCGAGCAACAGAGAGGACGTCAGAGTTCGGGTAGTTAGTCGCGATCTTCAGGACATACCCTAAGCCGGATACTCCAGCTAAAACGCGCTGTGCGGACACTGAGGCGTTTGTGAACACCTTCAGGTTATGCTGTGCGTTAGGTACTGTCTTGAGATGTGCCCATTCAGGATCCAACATGTTAAGTACTTCTAACAGTGTTGCACCAAGAATGGGGAAATCGTTCACGGTCGATCCTACAGGCATGCGGTAACCCGTCAGGATAAGTTGGACAGCGGTTGGGTATTTCACCAACACATACGCTGACCCGAACTTCTCGATGATCGTCTTAAGCATCCCGGTGTTACCCTGCATAATTGCATCAGGGAAACGGTTGATAATCGATTCACGTAAAGCTGCTTCAGAACCGTACTTATCAATTACCGCGCCTACTACCGAAGAATCACCCAGAGTCACCGCATGATCAGTTATACCGATTGCCAGTGACAGTTCAGCGTACTTGTCCTTATACCCGTCAATAATCCCGTCTACGTTGCCCAGAAGTCGTTTGGTTAAGTTACCCAGCGAGTTGACTTCACTCACTGAGGAACCTACCGCAAGATCCAACCAGTACTTCCCATCGGTAATCTTATCGAAAGGAATTTGCTGGAGTTTCCATAACGCTTCTTCTGCCGGGCCGAGTACGGAATCCGTCAAACCACGTACAGTACCAATACCATCAGTGATTGCACTTGTGATTTGGTTCTGTAGTGCCTGAGCATCTTTCTTCAGTTCTGCTGCTTTCGCTAACATGTCTTTAAGGGAACCTAAGTCCCCTATGCTAGTTTCCGTCAACCAGGACTTCGCCTCTGCGATTTTAGCCGAGAGCGTAGACTTAGTTTCAGTCAGAACATCTGATACCTTTTTCCCGAACCCGTCGACCGCCTGAATACCATCCTTAACAGAGGTAGACAGAATCGATACGCCGGAGTTAGCTTTCGCTGTGGCAGATTGACCCAGTGCTTTAGCAGACGACATCGCAGAAGATGCGTTTGCTTTCACTGCTGCCATATCAGGCATTTCCATTACTGTCCTCCTCATCGAAGATAGAGTTAGCGAACGAACTACCTTCCATGACTGCGACGTGTTTGGACCACGCGCCGCTATCTAACTGAAGGTGCATCTCAAGAGTAATCTTACTCGGATCAAGAACCCGAATAGCTTTGGTAAAGTTCTCAATCGTCATGTTAGGACAAGCCAAACCACGACGAAGGTTAGATCGCTCAGAGGACTTGATATTACGACGGCCGTCATAACCGTTGATTGGGTTGTCAAGGTATTTGGTGACGGCTGTCTTCCATGATGCCTCGGTGAAGCCGAGAATCGTGTATACGTTGTCCCAAAGCTCCCTGAGGAAATTATGGTTATCGGGTGCTTCTTTGTTATTGAAGACCGAGAACAGTTTGTCTTGGTCGTAATTAACAGTCGCCTTTAGCGTGACGCCATCGCGTAATTCTAAAAGCAACTTGAATTTGATTTGTAACGGACGGATGACACGAAGACCTTTAGTGAAGTTCTTCACGGTCATACCAGGATGGGCTAAACCTCGCTTTACGTTGGATTGTTCTGATGAACGGGCTTTAGATGTTTGCTTTATCTGACTGCGTGGATCTTTCAGATAAGTAGACATCAGGCTAGACCACAGTCTCGACGAAATAAAGAGGTCCGCTCTCGTTTGTCGAAACAGTAGTGATAATAAGTTAACTTGCTCGTAATCCTTCTCCGGCTCCCCAGCGGGTTCAGGTTGAGTCAAGCGTCTAAATCGTAATGGGATTTCCCGCATGGCTAATGACTCACTTTTTAGCGACTTCGTTAAAGAACGCTTCAGCTATTGAGATAATATCACATAATGGATAATACATTTGCTCCAGTCTGTAACCAGCGATGGCTTTACCTTCGATTTCGTACGAATCGCGCAACATGCAGAGAAAATTCTCAGCTTTCGCCAAGAGCCCTACAATGTAATGCTCCCACTCGATAGGTTTATCACCTTTATCTGTCCACAGCCAGTTATCTAACTTGGTGCGGGATAATTGAGGGGGGTAACGCCGACGCTCGGGCTGATCTTCGCTCAGGATGAGTTGAATAGCGCTCTCGAACTCCTTCTCTAACTTCTCCGGTGTGAAGTACAAACCGAAAAGAGTAGTGGGGTAAGTAGCTGCCATTAGTTTCTTATTTAAATAGATGCTGCGGATACCAGCTACGCAGATTAGTGCGTTATCCACATTCACTGACACTTCTTCTTTGCCCTTAAACAGCTTACGCGCCTTGTTACAAGCACGTCCTTTAGCCGTCAGGAAAGAAAACAATTGCATGAGTGTACCTCTCGCATTTTTAATTTAGCTACTCCATAGTTATGATGTATATTCGAACCCTATTTAGAAGAGGCCTCTATGGAAGATGATGACAGCACAGAACTTGTCGACATCCCAGGGAATCCCGATGCTGGCTTAGATGACAAAGATCCTGATATGGATTATACGCAGGAGCTGCGTAAGAAAGTCATTCAAAAGCTCATCGAACAAAACATGGGGGATGTACCTACCGATAAAGAAGGTGCGCAAATCCTCGCTATGTTCCTGGACGGTGTTGACCGACAAGCTGTTGCTAAACAGCGTATTAAGATCGCCCGCAAAGACAGTAAGTCTAATGAGCAGGTGGCTAAGGTACTGGAGGAGATCTCCAGACGACGTAACTCTGGTGAGAACATCGAGATTGATGTTACCCCTTCTCCAAAAGCTATGTCGCGCATCGATGCCCTTAGTGGTAACTTCTTACCTTCACCGACTGTCATGTCAGGCGAACTCAATACAGACAACCAACAAGAAACTCCGGATGAATTCTTCAACCGTGTTGAACGTGAACATCCAGAGCTTCTCACTGGTAGTGCTACTGACGACGAGGAAGATGATTTCTAATCAGCTGCTCTGGGTACACCGGATTCAACTTCGGTATCCAGGCGCTGGTTATCACTGAACCCGTGGTTGTCTTTAAACGCTACCCACATGTCGACGGGAACTAGTCGTAGCTGAAACACTAATGCTGCGGCTATTTCCCCGAGCATATGCACATCAAATCCCTCCAGGAACTCTTTGTACTGTTCCAACTCCTTCTCATCAGGCGCTGTCTTCCAGATACGCGGACCAATCACGGTCAGCATAGTCAGCGATGCCTTCTCAGGCGAGTTCCCAATCTCCGCCGCCCATTTCTCCCAATCGTAGTGAATGAGATAGTTGTAGTTACTGATTACAAAACCAGGACTCAGCGAGTTATAGGCTTTACGGATGAACTTCACTTCTAAGAGTGGATGGATCATCTCTTTGTAGACATCACGCCACGCATCCTTTACTTCCTTCGTCAGGTAATAAGGATAGGTGTTGATTGTCAGACTAACCGGGATTTTGTGCGGCGTGGAAATAGGCTCGCGCATTTGTTCGGCCAGCAGTTCACGGATGAAATCGGGTACACCGGTACGACGGGACTTATAAAGGATCTCATCGTCACGGTTGTCCCATAGCTGCTGCCAAACCTTTTCTGAGATACCTAGACCTTCCCAGATGAAATTATCTGCCGTACGCAGGTCATATCCCTGAGGAATCAAGTCCAGGGTCTTTATGATGTCATAACGCAACATCGTTGACAAACGTGTATCTAACAGATCATCCATCCAGGTTAGTATCTTTATCTCATCAGCTAAGGGTGAGGCATCACTCATTTTTACCTGGCTCCTGTCCATCATCAATGGTTGGGATTTCACGGGACATGCCTAAAGCAACTAACGGCATTAACCACGGGTTAGCGAACAAGTAGTCCAGAATGTTATCTGGAGTATTGTCGTAACTCTCTGTACCCGCGGGACTTTGTGCGTAATCGTTGTTATTACGCTCAGCTACGCCTTTCTCGTCAAGCAGCTTGTTAGGTGCAATACTAAACGAGAGGGCCTTAGCGACGTCTACAAGCTCCGTAGGACTGAAGGCGACAAAGACATACTGTTGTAGTCCCTGAATGAAACGCCAGGCGTTAGCGTTTACTACATCAGCCACAAAGCGGTTGATCTCTTGCATGGTGAAGATCTCAAATGTAGACGAGCCTTCCATGAACCGTGCAAGGAAGTCAATAGAGCGTTCAACGTGAACAAACTCCACCGGCGTTTTGTCTTTGTCAGTGGTTACGACATTACGCGACCACTCCAGGAGTTCGAGCTGACGACGGACGTAATCCATCGAGCGTCCAATGAACTCCAAGGTAATGTTGGAATTAGCCATCGTTATCTCCGATCCAATGTAGTAGAGAAGCCCATAGCACGCAAGTACGCGGCTAGTGTATGGTTAGCTTTCGCCCCATCGGATGCTTCGAGTGCAGGACTGATGTGACCAACGCCTGTACGACGAATCTCATCTTCGAACATACGCAGAGCTTTGGCGTTACCGCCACGCACGCCAATGGCTTCTGCAATAAACGCACGGAAGCCTTTACCGTTCAGGTTGTTCGTTTCAGGGAAGGACAGTCGGGCACCTTTAGACTCATTCGTAACCTGACCAGACAATTCATCGACATGGTTATTGTCCAGCGGGAAACTCGTCTTATCTTCCAACATCTGCTGGAGACGGTTTACACGATCGCGGATTACCATGTAACGCAAAGGCGTAGTGAAGATACGCCCGGTGTCAGGGTCAGTTACCTTAAGGTGATGGAAGAACTCGATCTTGTGCTTCTTACCAAACTTCAAGAAATGTTCTTCGTTGAATTTAGTTTTAGCGAAGTTAGGGATCGTCACGGTAACAATTGATTTACCTGTGCGCAGATCTTCCATGTACTGATCGAATTCTTTATCACTCATCGACTCCAGGAAACGGCGAGTGAGATCGGCGTTCTCTGTACCGGGATAAAGTTCGGATATTAAGCCGACGCAAACTTCCGTGGCTTTCTTTCTGTTCTTTGGCATTTTTCTGCTCCGAGTTCACGCTTATCAAGCGACGAGGAATATTTTGGGAAGAGGCGATACGAGTAGCTTGTGCAACATAACGGTCATAACCATCTACAACCGTTACCAGTCCCGTTGCCTCAACCATCATTCTCTCTTGCATACGATAGACAGCGGCCTCGAAGTCAAGGCGCTTAGGTTCGAACTCAACATGACAGAGTCCGCGGCGGAGAGCATAAAGGAATGCGACATAGTCAGAACCATTCCCATTGCCAGTGATAATGGTTATGTCACGCTTAGCCATCCGCCCCAGTATCCGATCCATTGATTTTGCGAACTTGAAGTAGGACCGATAATTACTCGGACCGACGACGACTATGACATGTCCATTACCTGCCATATTACGGCCTCCAGTCCTTCAGGATATAATTAATCATTTTCCTGCGGAATTCGCGCAGCCAATAGTCGATTCCCTTTTCGGTTTCAAGACTCAGGGCTACATCAGCGCCGACCCGAGTAAAAGGGCGCAATTCGCGCCCGAAGAACTCGTTAATCTCCTGCATCTCAGCTCGGTCAGAGCTACGCTGTTTTTCAGCGTGCTCAAACATATCCTCGAATGCATTAGCCCGTGCATGGGAAAACTCGGAGATTAACATCACCAGATGAAAACGTGCATCATTACGGACCATTTATTTTTTCTCGGTTAGTGACTTTTACCTAACCACTGCGGCATCCATTCGCCCTGATACATACGCAACAGGTCTAATGCCGAGAGGTAGTGCTTTTCTTCTTTGCGGTGAGTGAACTGCCACCAGGAACGTGTCTCGCCCAGAATAACATCCCAGTCGTATCCTTTCTCTTTAAGACGATTGAAGATTTCGGCCGGTGGGGTGTGAACAACGTTACCTAAGTGCCACATGGTGTTACGGATTTGACAGAGGCCAGTCAGGAGTTCCAGTGCACGCTGCACACGATAGTCACTATCAACGACTTCCCATACCTTGTTACGGGTCATCTTGATATCCGGACAGAAGTCCAGCGCCATCGTTGTATTGTTACCGGCAGCCATACCGAAGTAACCCTGGTCAGCACGCAGATAGTTGAACATACTCAGGTTAGGCAGCATACCCATTGACTGAGACGCCAGCATTGGGAATGGAGCACCTGATGCACCTGCTTTACCACGAAGGTTCATGATCTTAATTTCGACCACGTCCTTCTCGCCTTTCTTGCCGGGTTCGCCATTACGACCGTAGATAGGAATCATATCCTTATCCCAGTGCGGTTTCTGGTTAGCACAGAACCAAAGGTCGTTCGGCATGTACAGGAACTGAGGAGGACAGCCAGTGATCTTCTTACCTGCTTCGAGGTTAGCAAGGATCTTCTTAGGCTGAGCACCGTAACCTGCATCCAGCATCATGTCTTCGCCCAGATGAGCGGTCATGACGGTATAGAAGCCATGTTGCGGGTTAATGGTTGGGATCTCGTTTAAGATACGAGTCTTAATCAAACCTGGACGAGTAAATTCCATGTTACGGTCTTTTGAGTCAACCGCAGCGTTATGGAATTTCTTCTCGACGTCGCCGAAGTTCAGACGACTGAATGAATCGTAGAATTCAAACGTCGGCGTTGGAATCTTAATCAGGTTCGTACCTTTGTTAAAGAACCCGGTTTCCAGCATGAAGTTCTTTTCTTTTGTCTTAGCGATACCAAAAGGTTTACGAACGTCATCGAAGTATTTGTCACCAAACATGATTGACTGTTTGGTCATCCAAATACGAGGGTTACCAAACACGCCGTCGGCCAGTATGCGTTTGTTGTACGGCATACGGAGTTGTTGTTGTTGGTACTCTTTCGAATCTTCAGTATCGATAGTCATCGACGTCGAGTCTTCGTAGTAGTGATCCAGCGGAGTGTAGGTTAGCAAATCGCCGAAGGTGGACTTAAACTGGTTAGGTCCGCCTAATACGCCGGTCGTAGCAGGACGACCACCGTTCTGAATCATGTGACCATCGTCACCGTCTTGCATACCGCGAACGTAGTTTCCGTTGAACCCATCAATCAGCGGAGTGACCGATAAACGTGGTGTAACTGCTTTCGCTTCAAATTCCGGATCTAAAAATTCGCCTGGCATTAACATGTTCTGTCTCCAAAAAGTTTCTCATCTAAAGAGGCAGATACCTCTAATTTTATGTCAAGTCATCTGAAAAGGTTAACGCTATGTTCAATCCAGCACGTTTACCGAAGTCGAACTTACCGACGCGGTTCATGTACAACGTTATTTCCACCGAAGCTCTTTCGGTACATAAGCCGTTAATCGGTACTGTACAGAAGCTCTCCGGTTTCATCAAAGAGGTCGCACAGGGCTTTAAGAACACTAACGTTCTCGGCGCGATCGACACCCTTCTTAAGAAGGATAACGACTTTACGAAGAATGAACGTAAGGTCTTAGAGATGCTGGCGCGTACGCCTTACTCAGATCTGATGGATTTGCGTTTGCCGTGTGTAGCAGGTCTTACCGTACCGTGGCGCGATTTCTTAACTGATATCGAACCAGGCGTTGGGTTTGTCGTTAACTTCTACGACACTACCCTGGGTCAGACCACTCGCTTCTTAGCTGAAGTGATCACGTCTCCGGATAAGATGGAACAGATCGCTCGCCGCTATAACATCCAGGAAGTTGATTTCGAAAAGCTTTCCCAGAACATAGGAAAGGATGTTAGTGGATCGAGTAAAAAAGCTGATCTTCCGTTCGGTAAATTGGTTAAGCGTAATGCTGATATGATCGATGCTATTACCCTTACCAATCGCTTCTCAGAGCAGATCTACGGCTCTAACCAGGACCTGGTGACCGAACGTATTGGTCAGATCAAACGACAGCTGGAAACAGTGTCTGATGCGATCGTGGACCCTAACAGTTCGTATCGCATGTCTGGCAAGAACGTAGACCAGTTAGCGAAGGTTGCTTTCAACATCGCACAGGCTGTTGAGTACTACGGTGTGGTACTTACTCTGTTTACTGAGCACAAACGTACTTTCCAGCAGGCAGTAGAAAAGCTGGCACGTCAGCACTAACGACACAAAGAGAGGAGAGAGGCTGATGCCTCTCTCCTCTTCTTTTATTTCGGCAGAATGCCTTTCAAAGTCTTCAGGTCTGATTCTAATGAATAATCGTCCGACTCTCGATAGTCAAGCCATTTCGGTAAACGAAGACTGACATATCTGATCACTTTCTCCGAAGGAGCTTTCTGGGCGAAATGCTTAAACCTATCACTCCAGATGACTGGATAAATAAGCGTCGCCAGATTAACCCCCTTGATGTCGTGGACCAGCTTGAGCTCTTGGTTAAATTTCTCCAAGTTAGGCTCTTTGCCGTGCATATGCATGATCAGGACATAGAGGGATGTAAGCAGTAACATCCTCTTACCTTTATCATTGATATACCGCCCACTCAGTTGTTCTAAAATGAAATTTATCATTTCAAACTCACTAGTGTAACGAGGTTCGACGAAAGCGAACAAGTTAACAGTAAGTCTTCTCCACATTTTACGATGGTGCCATAACGGAATTCATTTCTACTACGCTGCCACGTGATAGCGTAGACACGAACGGACTCATCGGCAATGGCGTTCAAGGTGTTACGGAGGGGGATATCCAACCCCATCTTGAACGGTATCTTCTTCGTCCCTACATTGCCCATACAGCTATAACCGACTTCAAGCGACACAGTCTTGTTCGGCGGGTTAATACAATCAGCAGTCTTAACCGTCACCTTCTTACCATTGTCCACAGTGTCGTAGACGATATCAGTAATGTCAGTAACGGTAACACTCTCGTCGCCGTCAACGAAGCGCTTGAGTAATCCCAGATGCCATTTCAAACTATCCAGCAGACGAAGTCCATGGAAGGTAGGACGCAGCTCTTTCATTACCGGTACGCCATCTGGCGTTTGGATGCAATTGTCCCGACCTTTCGGGTACAGAACGCTCTTACCCTCTTTCGCCAACTGGGCGTATCGCTCCGTATTAGTGATATGCTCCAGATACCCGAGCGTGACAAGCCCGACCTCTTCGTAGAAACGATCGAAGAGATAATCGTGAAGCATTTCGAGGACAGGTTCTTTCTCCGGGCTAACCATGATAGCTAACTTAGCCGTTGAGGTGTACTTGCCGATCAGATCGTCTTCCTCTTCTGCCTTACCGTGATTCCCAAAGAAGTAGACGTATTTACCTGCAAAGTCGTCATAGCTGGTTGTGAGCTCGTTGTTAATTCCGTACCACCAACGTTGTTCGAGAAGACGGTTGCTTAATTTCTTTTTCTGTCCGTAGTCTTTCGCGACTATGACATCTCTCTTCCCCTCTAAACTATTGAGAACGGCGACCTTTCCTTTTGTCGCATTATAATCAGCAGCTTCGTTCCCAGGTTCACCCACATGCGATCGAGTCCACCCGATACGCACCGTAACGCCTTTATCACGAATAGCATTTAGGTTTTCCCAAATACTCTTCCAACGTTCGACATGCTCAATTGGTTTCGGATTATTCTTACGTGCCCAATTGTTTTTGACCCACGCAAAGATGTACTCTGTCAGCGTCAGACAGACGTACTCGGAATCAGCGACGATTACCGCCTGCTTCAGTTGCGGTATCGATGCTATAAGGCGGAGGGCCTCTTCCATTGCCTTTATCTCAACAACGGATATAGTGGCGTCCGGAATACCTTCGTAAAAGTCAAAGAAGTGGGTCGGCGTGACAGGCTCTGACGGCATCGAGTTTGGCTCGTTGACGATCATTTTGTACAGTTTACCAGCCTCAACCAGACGTTCTCCCGGTTTAAAGGTCTTATCGGTCTTCTGTCCATTGACATAACCGTACTGTCCGAACGCACCCTTGTCTTTCTTAAACTTTTCTTTCTTATCGAAAACCGGGTAGAGGTATCCATGAACCCCCCACCCGGCTGCACTCGACTTTGTGTCTTTCCCACCATCGGTGTAGAGCACAAGACCGTATTGCGCGTCATCTTCTAAATCTAACTCAAGTGACATTTCGCACTTCCTTTAATAAATTATTTAGTATCAAAGGAAGTAGTCAGTGAGTTAATTTTTATCTAAGGTTTCGCGCAATTCTGCTTTCTCTTTTTCCATCGACTCATTGAGTTGCCCCAAATTGTCTTTTTCACGATCTGATACTTCGAGAAAGTCTTTTAACAGCTTTATGGTTCGGTGGGTCCCAGGGTTACAATCCTTTGGGTCCGCCTTACATATAGCTTCTAACTCTTCCAGAGCAAGCTCATCTATGAACTCAGCGCGGTTCATTTTATGAGCAAGGAGACTGACCATCTGTTCGTGATCCGTCCTTGGGACGAACTTGGTCATGTCTACATATCCCCTCTCTTTTTCTCGCGCAAGGGTCGTCTCTAGAACGTGAATTTCGTTCATCTTGCGATGAATCCAGTACCCAGAGAAAATACCTAACATCAAGATTGCTGAGAGTAGAATAGCGATTACCGTACGGTAACGCGCTCTCTGCTTTTGTGTAGTCCCCCTCTCCATGTCTTTCCTATTCATTTCTTTGATGAAAGAATAGAGGTATGGGATGAGGCGTAAGAGGACGCTAACCACGTCTGCCTCCTGATATTTTTTTAAGATTAATTGTAATTATAACGGAGAATGCACATGAGTTACGCATTGTACGGGTTCGGTGAGATTCCCAACTTCAGGAACAAGTCGCCAGGGCAGGTTGCTACAATTGGCGAAATGACCAAAGAAAACTACACCTACAGCAATGAGATCGAGCGGTACAGTTTAAAAGACTATCCCAACTCTCAGCTCATTTCGCTGAGTTCCTCCCGCGATGACAATTTGGTTAGTGTCGGGTTAACGTATCAAGACCTTCTGCTTAAGATGACAGAATGGCTGTATTTACGTTCTATCAGCGGGAACATTCCCAAAGATATCCCTACCATGCTCCAGGCATTGCGCGCGGAGTTTGGTGCGGTAGCTAATATCACCGATGTTGGTGAAATCATCTACAAGGACACGTACCTCTTCCCCACCTATGTTACGCTCAGTGCAACTAATGCAGGTGAAGACAACAATCTCTTTATCTGGTACGGCCATGATTCGTTAGAGAAATACTATCCGAATAATGACTATACCGGAATCCTGCCAATTAACAACATCGATATCGATAAATTGGCTGGGGATCGCGATGCAGCTTTAGCCTTACTGAAAGCAATCACGATTGTTAATCACAACACCAGAGTGGATCAGGCAGCAATCGGTCATCCTCAAACATTCCTTGTTACGATGAATTTCCGTTGGCATGATAAAGACAATGCCGACATCTACTACGATTCACCGTTCTCGGTTCTCTGCCATGGTCCGCAGAGTAAGAACATTGACTTGATCAAGGAATACTTGCGTAACCTGATCTTGTCACTGTCTGTGCATGGGGAGGACATCTGGTCCAAGATTTACCCTGACTTGTTCGTACCTACCGAATTCTACGTCGTGCCTCTGTGGGATAGAATTGCTCTCCCTAATAAAGGAACGGGTAGTGGCATCTACTCCTCTACCATTCGCGACAAGGTCGTTCAACAGTATGCGCAGAAGTATTGCAAAGGGTACGAGAAAGACTTCCTGGCCGATAACGTGACGATCTCGTCCGCTAACTACCAGTGTCTGCTCTTCATTGCGTGCGGGAACAAAGATAACTACGGCGCTACTACCGCGTTTGATACGCAGTGGCCGAGCTATTGCGATATCGATACCAAGGCACCGGATTTCGGGAAACTTCCACCGCCTACGCAAATGATGATTCTTCAGTTAAATGGACTTTTCAAGGCCGCCGAGGAAGCAACTGAACACACGATCATCCCGCAGGATATGACTCGCACGGTTCGTGATGGGGTGTACTACCTCACAACAACTGTCGACAACATCCAGTTCCTCTGTCCAATTAAGAAAGACTTTGCGTTAGGTAGCTAATATGATCGAGTCTTTACTACCAAGGTTAGTCAAAACTGGTCGTCCGGGTATTAACCTCGACTGGAAGGATCTCGCTATTGGGAGTAAAGAGGTCAGTGATAAATGCGGTAATCTATGGCAACGCTTCGGGGCGAACACCGCCTCCGGAGTGATCCTGGATAGTGTTAAAGGAAACGTCTTCGAAGCTAAGGGAGACGTTTACTTCACTACGCCTGTAACTGAGCTACTTTACCTCAGTAAGAAAAGCTTTGTCATCGAGTTCGAGGTTTTACCTAAGACCACTGCGTCAGTTAACTTAGGAGGCACGGGGGATTACAACCAAGGGATTAGTTCGGGTATTGGTATTAACCTGGGTCAGTTCTATGATCGTTTCTTCCAGGCTTTTCTGATGGGTCCAGGTACGCAATACGATCGTCTCTACGCTCCGGTTCAGTATAGTCCGGAATGGACAAAGGTTGAGATTACCCGCACCTACGGCTCTGGGTTCTGGATGAATGTTTACCGTGGTAATTCCACCAGGCCTATTGCAGCTCACAGTACCGCTGAAATAGAGATCGGTAACGGTTCTGGTGTTTGGAACTTATTCCGTGGGGCTAATACACCGAGTAACTACTTCGTTGGATTGGTCAACTATTTCAAGCTTACTTATATTTAAGGAGTAAAGGATGGCTATTGCACCTCCTTTAGACACGAAAGGTCGCTTTGTACTTAAAGCACCTTTTAAGGCCGAACCGACTAAACTCTATACGGTCATTGGTCTGCGTAAGTTCATGGAGCTGGTCAGTAGCTCGGTTAACATCTTTGCTGACTACTACGCACCTCTCGGACTTACGCAAGCCAACTACGATGATGACTATAAAGCGAAAGCTACACTGGTCATCCTCTATTCGGAAGACGGTGAGATGTTATTCGTGCCTAGCACGTATATCCAGAGTTTCCCGTCACAGTCTATTCCTGCTTATGCTAACTACGTTATCTCGGGTCAGCTCGGTCCTTTCCGTACTGACTACGACTTTAGCTTCGTTAAGCAGAAAGTAGCCGAAGTGCTGTCAGATGTTCTGGGTGTCGAGCCGGAGATCTTTGTTGACTCCATTGGTGAAGCTCAGGCTATGTCTGTAGAGAATGCGGAGAACCTGGAGGCTAATCGTCAGGCGGCTATTAAAGATCGTACTACGGCGTACGCTCAATTGCTTGCTAAAGATAAAACCATCGGGGAATTGCAGCAGGAGATCAAATCCCTTCAAACGGCATACATCGAACTGAGCAAAGGGACGTAAAGTTCGGAGGGGGTTAAATGTTAGAACTAATGGGCGGCGTGAGTCCTAATAAGAACGCGGTGATCGGTCCCTATACCTACTTAGATGAAGGTAGCTACGGTAACTATTCGGACTTGTATCAAGCACTAGGCTTATCCGGTGGCAACGTCACTTCAAGTCAGGCTTTCCTCCGATACTATAGTCAGGCTGAAAAGAAAAACTGCATAATGCCTAAAGTTGCTGTTGCAGTAAACGTTTCCTTCAATAGTCTCATGGCGGTCGGGTTAGTAGAAGGTAGAAAGGTCAACTTCGCTGGGAAAGAGTATTTTGCTCGCTTAATACGTGGAGCGAATACGTTGCCAGTGGATGCAATGCAGCAAGTTGCTGATTCGACCATATATCCTGCCGGTGCTATATTTAACTTCTGCGAGTTCAACCTACTCTTTAACCCTATCATCTCGATGAGCGGAACTTCTCCTGAAGGTATGGTTTATGGTGAGCAAGCGAAGTTTTCCCCAGCAGCCTTAGGCTTCGGATCCGCACGTAGTGGTAACTCAACAATATGCGCTAACTATAATGCGAGTAACGTTTTGTTACGCGGATCAACAGATCATCGCTTTGCGGCTATGCGAGGGAGGGGAGGGACAAGTACTTATTGGTCATTCCGCCCTATTCTTTTCGAGGTATAAAAAAAAAGAGAAGGGCCGTTTGGCCCTTCTCTTTTGCTGTCACTTGAATCGAATGACTTCGTTAGTGCCGGGTAAGTTAGACTCGTAACTAAAGTCGATGATGTCAGGGTAAGGTAAAGCTCCCCATCCTGATTCGTGGTGACTGATAATGAAGACCTGACTGAACAGACCAGATTCTACCATGTCACGAATGAAGTTCATCATTTTGACTTTATGCACCGGAGTAAATGCACCCTCTGGTTCGTCAAGGAATAACATCGACTTCTCGTAACCCATATAACGCAGTGCCGTGATACGAATGGCAAAGTTTATCAGGCTATACTGCCCTTCGGATGTTTTAGCAATATCATCAGACGCACGGTCAGAGTTATTGAATTCAACCGGGAACACGTAAGTCAATGCAGCGCTTCTGTCTTTCGCAGGATAGATCTGAACGTTGTAGGTCCAAATGCTGTTACAGATTTCCATCACGTCATCTAAGAAGCATTCGATGAATCCATAAAGCTGTTCTGCAATCATCCCTGTCTTAGGAGACAGTTCATCGGCAGACATCTTGACCGCTTCCATCTGAGCACGTTCGGATTCAATCATCCCTGTCAGATACTCGAGCTGAGTGTGATCTTTCTCGTAGTTAGAGATCAACGTAGCGAGTTCGGATGCACTGGCTTGTAATGTTACTAACAGTTCACGACGGATTTGATCGAGTTCGTATTCAGCGGAAGCAAACAATTGCTCGCCGATATCAACGTACTCTTTCTCCTGCGTCTCAGCCCAACGTTCAAACCTGCGTACTTTATCCAGACGACCGGCGTAGTTGTTAGCACGGTCACGTAAAGATTGGATGTCAGTATTAACACGCCAGATACGTTCGTCCAGAATAGCTAAACGATCTGCTAAGGTCTGGGTCGATTCAATGTTGGATTCTGCCATCATACGCTTTTGTTTCTCCAGCGTTTGAATGTCATCCAGAATACCTGCTTTCTCTGCTTTGATTTCCAGAGTTTGTAAAGCCATTGAACAAAGACGTAACCAATGCTGCGGGTTAGTCAGTAACGATGCCTTGTTATCAATAACCAGGAACGTATTGTACAGGATCGGTAAGTTACACATGTTACGGATGTAATTGTACTGGTCCTGACAGATACGTGCTTCTTTACCGAGTTTAGTTTTCTCAGCAAGTAGGGCAGTACCACGTGCTTTGGATTCGAGTAACGTTTCCCGGCGAGCAATCATTGACTCGCGACGACGCTCGTCTAAACCAGGAGTGAACTGCTTACCACAATCAGGGCAACGAACTTCCCCGCTGTGTTTATGCTCCAGGTCACCATCGATACGACTGATTTCCTGCTCCAGTTTATAGATACGTCGTTCAATATCCTGATGCTCCTCACGCAAGGCTACTAAATCGATCTGTAAGAGGTGTTCGGACCATTCGCCTTGTATCTCACTTAACTTAATAGAGAGCTCGCTATGAAGCCGTGAGAGTGCTTTATGGGCATCACGATAATCACGTTCCGAATCCATGACGATGTCAAGAATATTCTCGTCAGAAGGTAAGCGGTTGAAACGATCATTCAGGTTACGCAGACGTTCGTCAATATCCTGTTCACCATCTCCGCCTGATAACGACGTCATGACTTCATTGAACATTTCGAACTGCTGCATTAAGCCTTCGAGTTCAGATTCTTTAGAGGCAATCTGATTACGCATGGCATGTAACTTATCAACAGCATCCTGTTCATCGGTAGCATCTACCCCACCAAAACAGTAGTATTTCACCCACTCTTTGGTGAGATTGTGCTCCAGTTGCTCCATGCGTGGCAGGAAGCGGTCTATAGAGCCGCCAGAAGCGTTATGAGCGTCTTGATTGAGCTCGATATACAAATCCCTTATATCGTTGTTCAATGCCTCTAAACGCTGCTTATACGCTTCGTACTCTTCTTCTGGTATTGCTTTCGTTCTGAGCTCGACAAGGTTCGATTCGAGACGTTTGATAACACCGTCGTGTTGGCGTGCTCTTTGTTCGAGTTTCTTGTAAAGCTGTAGAGCAAAAGCTAAATCGCCGGTGGTTAATTTCGCTAAGAATTCCTGACGCTTCTGAGGTGACATACCCAAGAAGTCGAAATTCGGATTCAGTACTGCTTCGATCTCTGGTGTGATGTTCAGATGATCTTTGAACAAATCTTTCTGGACGGATTGGGTTCCGCCGGTATTCTCTTCCAGACCGTCAACTACAAAACTGTACTTACCGTCGTGGTTGATACGAGCAGTAATCTCTTTACCATCCTTTTCAAATTTGATGGAAGAGTAACCTTCCTTATGAAAAGCCTTTCCTCCAAGGGAAGGGTATGAGAGTAAGTTTGTGAGGAATGTAGTTTTACCAATACCATTCTGTCCGATAATCACTTGATAAGGTGATACGGGAGTATAACGGATATGACAGTCTTCACCTAAGAGTATACGAGAGTTCTTATAGACTTCTGCGTTTTGTATCTTAAGCATCCTATGAAACCCTTTAATTAAATGTCTTCAATTGATAAGACATCTTCTTGAAAAAAGAGAGCGTTGAAAATGGCAGAAGAAAGTACGACGCCTCGTGGCTATCATTATATCGGTATGGGTACGGTATCCGAGAACAAACCTCTTGGATCACGTGTCATCCTTTATCGACCCGTCGAGGAAAACCCACTTACTCCCGGCGATATGGTTTCTGAGAACCTACGCCTTGAAAGTAAGTTTAAAGACTCTAAAGGCATCGAGAAGACTGCTACCTTATATACCAACACATCCCGTGACGCTTTATGGTTGCCCGATGATAGTTTCCGTTTAACTGCGCCTGATGTACGTCGTGGTGAGAAGGTTAAGCTTTATCGTTATGGTGATCAGGTACAAGTGTACTGGAAGGAGATGGGTGACGGCAAAGGTAAACGCCGTGGCGAAACCATTATCTTAGGTGCAAGCGGCCGACTTGATTTACCTAACAGTACTAAGAGCGAAAAAGATGCGATTATCGAAGAGCACTATCGTATCGAGATGTCTGGTCATCAACGCATTATCAACATCTCAACCGCAGCTTCGAACAAAGAGGTTTCAGTCTATAGTCTCTTGTTAGATGGCGGTAACGGTATTATCTCTCTCGCTGATGCAGAAGGGAACGAACTGACGCTAGACACCAAAGCTAAGCGATGGGCTATGCGTAACA
>Ga0308168_1001409_pt1 | contig 22020 bp, 21 predicted proteins | sample PhyCR2_FD_202133 | JGI IMG/M metagenome (GOLD analysis project Ga0308168, IMG submission 202133) | Phyllosphere microbial communities from UC Gill Tract Community Farm, Albany, California, United States - DLSLRC.R2 | ecosystem: Host-associated > Plants > Phyllosphere > Unclassified | place: USA...
CCTGCGGGTCCATGCCGGCCACGACCTGCGCGATGATCGCGCCCGGCTCTTCCGAGCGCGGGTTGTCGCTGGTGACGACGGCCTGGTCGGCCATCTGGGCGATGCGGCCCATCTGCGGACGCTTGCCTGGATCGCGGTCGCCGCCGCAGCCGAACACGCACCACAGCTGGCCGCCGCGTTCCTGGGCCACCTGGCGCAGTGCGACCAGGGTCTTTTCCAGCGCATCCGGCGTGTGAGCGTAGTCGATCACCACCAGCGGCGCATCCTGGCCGCCGACCTGCTGCATGCGGCCCGGGGCCGGCACCAGCGTTTCGATGGCGTCGACCGCGGCGCGCAGGGTGACGCCCTTGGCCAGCAGCGTGCCCAGAACCGCCAGCGCATTGCTGACGTTGAAGTGGCCGACCAGGCGCGTGCGCGCCAGCGCAGACTCCGCGCCCGACTGCACCTGGAACTCGACCCCGGCCGCGCGGCTGCGCAGGCTGGCCGCGCGCAGCATCTGCACGCCTTCGATGGACGGCAACTCGGCTCCCGTGCGCAGCGTGTAGCCGGTCACCGCCACGTCCGGGAACCCGGTGCGCAGGTGCTGGACGATACGAACGCCGGCCGGGTCGTCCAGGTTGACAACCGCAGTCTTCAAACCCGGCCATTCGAACAGCTTCAGCTTGGCCGCCTCGTAGCTGTCCATGTCGCCGTGATAATCGAGATGGTCGCGCGTCAGGTTGGTAAACACGGCGACGTCGAAGTGCATGCCGGCGGTGCGGTTCTCGACCAGGCCGATCGACGACACTTCGATTGCCAGCGCGCCGGCGCCGGCCTGCTTCAGCTTGGCCAGCTCGCCGGCCAGCAGCACCGCGTCCGGCGTGGTGTAGCCGGTGACGTCGAATGCCGGTTCGGCGCGGCCCTGCTTGTCCTGTTTCACCAGGCCCACGCCCAGCGTGCCGATCACGGCCGCCGTTTCACCCAGGCTGGCCAGCGCCTGCGCGGTCCACAGCGCGCACGAGGTCTTGCCGTTGGTGCCGGTGACGCCGACGGTGAACATGGCGGCGTCGGGCTGGCCGTAATACGCGTGCGCGATCGGGCCGGCGCCGGCTTTCAGGTCGGCCACCGCCAGGTGCGGCAGCATCAGCTCGGCCGGCCAGGCGAAATCGCGTTCTTCAACCACTACCGCCGCCGCGCCGTTCTCGATCGCGGCGGCGATGAACTTGCGGCCGTCGGCCGCTTCGCCCGGATAGGCGAAGAACACGTCACCGCGGCGCACGCGGCGCGAATCGGAAGTAAGGCGAGCGCCGGGGGCCGCAGCGCGGATCCAGTCGCAGATGGCGTTCAAGTCATGGGCCATCAATTGCTCTCCTCGAGTGGATGCTCGGGAATGATGATGTCGGTCACGGTCGAATCCGGCGCGACGTTGGCGGCGCGCAGCGCATTCGCCGCCAACGCGGCGAAGGTCGGCGCCGCGACGGCGCCGCCGGTGTGGACCGGACCGCTCGCATCGTCGATCATCACCGCGATCACGAAGCGCGGATTCGACATCGGCACCATGCCGGCGAAGTTGCCGACGTAGTGGGCTTGCGAATAGCGGCCGTCGATGACCTTTTGCGCGGTACCGGTCTTGCCGCCGGCGCGGTAGCCGGCGATCTGGGCCATGGAGGCGGTGCCGCCCGGACCGACCACCGATTCCACCATCGTGCGCATCTGCGCCGCGGTCTTCGGCGAAATGATCTGCTGGCCGACCGGCTTTTCCTGCACCTTCTGGAACGACAGCGGGATGATGTCGCCTTCGCGCGCGAAGATCAGCCAGGCGTGCGCCAGTTGCAGCAGCGACATCGAGATGCCCTGGCCGAAGGACATGTTGGCCTTGGCCACGATCGGCCAAGATTTGTACGGACGCACGCGGCCGGCCGTCGCACCCGGGAAGCCGTAGCGCGGCGCCTGGCCGAAGCCGACCTTGGTGAACATCTCCCACATTTCCTGGGCCGACAGCATCTCCGAGATCTTGGTGGTGCCGATGTTCGACGACTTCTGGATGATGGTGCTGACGTCGATCACGCCGTGCGGGTGAGTGTCGCGGATGATGTGGCCGCCGGTTGAATAGCGGCCGTTGCCGGTGTCGAACATCGTGCCCGGCTTGATCAGGCCCTTGTCCAGCGCCAGCGCCACGGTAAAGGGCTTGAGCGTCGAACCCGGCTCGAAGGCGTCGGTAATGACGCGGTTGCGCAGCTGCTCGCCGGTCAGGTGGGCACGGTTGTTCGGGTTGTAGGTCGGCCAGTTGGCCAGCGCCAGCACCTCGCCTGTATGGACGTCGATCACGACGGCGGCGCCAGCCTTGGCATGGAACTTCTCGACCGCGTCCTTGACGCTGTTGAAGGCGATGTACTGCAGCTTGCTGTCAACCGACAGGGTCAGGTCGCGGCCGTCGTGCGGCTCGCGCTGCATGCCCACGTCCTCGACGATGCGGCCCAAACGGTCCTTGATCACGCGGCGGCTGCCCGGCTGGCCGGCCAGCGCCTTCTGCTGCGCCAGTTCCATCGCTTCCTGGCCCATGTCCTCGACGTTGGTGAAGCCGACCATGTGCGCCATCACTTCGCCCTGCGGGTAGAAGCGCTTGTATTCCTTGCGGGTGTCGATGCCGTCGATGTCGAGCTTCTCGATCTTGGCGACGATGTCCATCTCGACCTGGCGTTTCAGGTAGACGTAGCTGCGGCTCGAGTTGAGCTTTTTCATCAGCTCGGCTTCGGGCATCTCGAGCAGGCGCGCCAGTTCACGCAGCTTTTGCGGCGGCGCGCCCTTGATGTCTTCGGTGAAGGCCGACACCGACTTCACCGGCAGCGACGACGCCAGCACCAGGCCGTTGCGGTCGAAGATCTTGCCGCGCGTGGCCGGCAGTTCCTCGGTGCGCATGTAGCGGCTGGCGCCCTTCTTCTGCAGGAACTGGTTGTCCATCGCCTGCACCCACAGGGCGCGGCCGGCCAGCGCGGCGAAGGCCGCGAACAGCACGAACAGGACGACGCGCGAGCGCCAGTCCGGCAGGCGCACCGCCAGCACCGGGCTCTTGGAAAATGCGACGCCCTTGCCGGCGGCGACGCGGGAGCCGTTGACGCCGGCTTTCATTTGACGCCTTCCGTCAGGTATTGGGTACGTGCGGGACTCAGGGGAGCCATGTTCAAATCGGTGCGCGCGATCTGTTCGATGCGCTCGTTCTTGCCGAGGGTGGATTGGTCGAGCTGGAGCTGGGCCCAGTCGATGTCGAGCTGGCGCTGCTGGGACGCCAGCTTCTCGATGTCGTTGACCAGGTGGTTACGCTGGTAGCGGGCGTTGACGACCGACAGCGCGCAGCCGACCAGCAGCGTGGTCAGCACGACGTTCAGCTTGCCGCTCATCGCGCGCCCCCGCTGGCGCCCAGGCGTTCGGCCACGCGCAGCACCGCCGAGCGGGCACGCGGGTTGGCCTCGACCTCGGTGCCGGAAGGCTTGGTCTTGGTGACCAGTTTCATAAAGGGCTGCGGCAGGTCGACGGCGCGGATCGGCAACCGGCGGTCCGGCTGCTCGACGTTCGCCTTCGACGCCAGGAACTGCTTGACCATGCGGTCTTCCAGCGAGTGGAAGCTGATGACCGACATGCGCGCGCCGGGCGCCAGCAGTTCGTAGGCGGCGTTCAGACCTGCTTCAAGGTCCTCAAGCTCTTTATTGACGAAAATCCGGACAGCCTGAAAGGTGCGGGTTGCCGGGTCCTTGCCCTTCTCCCGGGTTTTGACCGCGTTTGCCACGATTGCGGCAAGCTGTCGTGTGCTTGAAATTGGCTCGACTGCCCGGCGAGCAACAATCGCCTTTGCAATCTGAAAAGCAAACCGTTCTTCCCCATAATCCCGAATCACCTTTTCCAGTTGTCGTTCGTCCACCCCGGCCAGCCAGTCGGCGGCCGAGATGCCCCGTGTCGTATCCATCCGCATGTCCAGGGGACCGTCGTTGCGGAAGCTGAACCCGCGGCTCGCATCGTCGACCTGGGGCGAGGAGATGCCGAGGTCGAGCAGGATGCCGTCGACCTGGGTCACACCGCGTGCCGCCAGCGCCTCGCGCATCGTCGCGAAGCTGTCGTGCACGATCGCAAAGCGCGGATCGGCGATCTGCTCGGCCGTGGCGATCGCCTGCGGATCCTTGTCGAAAGCGATCAAACGCCCTTGCGGCGCCAGCTTCGACAGGATCAGCCGGCTGTGACCGCCGCGGCCGAACGTGCCATCTATATACATACCTGCCGCGCGCTCGCCATTCAGTTCGAGCGCATCGACCGCTTCATCGAGCAACACCGTTTTGTGCTGCAATGCGTGTTGCAATCCGGGCACCGGCATCGAATTCATACGGCGCCTTATTAAAAGGAGAAATTGGAAAGGACATCGGGCATGCCACCGGCAACGGCGTCGGCCTCGTTTTCGGCCAGTTTGGCAGCGTCCCAGATCTCGAAATGGGTCCCCATCCCGAGCATCATGACCTCTTTCTCCAGTCCTACCGCAGTGCGCAATTCGGGCGAAATGAGTACCCGGCCACTGCCATCCATCTCGACATCGCAAGCGTTACCGAGGAAAATGCGCTGCCATGCCCGTGCCGACATCGGCCAGACGGCAATTTGTTCGCGATGTTCTTCCCACACCGGGCGCGGAAAGAACAGCAAGCAACCATGCGGGTGTTTCGTGAGCGTCATACGGCCTTCGCACTGCTGGATCAAGGCGTCCCTATGCTTGGCCGGGATGGACATCCGACCCTTGGCATCGAGATTGATCGCTGACGCGCCCTGAAACACGTATTTACCTAGTTTTGGAGAGTTATCAGTCTGATTATTTTTTAGGGGGCGGAAGACCGGTCGATCTCCCACAAAACTGCACTTTTTGCCACCGTTTCCCACTTTAAGTGAAGCGTTGTCCGTGGTCAAGCGAATTCACGCTTGGAAAATACGGAAATTGCCAATGAAACCAATGACTTAGCGCACTTACTTGAGACTGGCTCATGTAAAAATGTTGAGCAAAATTAGGTACTTAGGTAATTAAGTGCATGTGCCACCTCATCTACACACATGGGTTTCATGGTTGATTACGCGCAAGCGTCTACCGATGGTTAGCCGGTTTTGCCCCCATCGACCTGTAGCGCACTGTACGGTTGAAAATTGCGGATCGATGCGCTGCGGGTTAGGATGAAACTGTGCCGCCCGAAGAGTGCCTCTTTCCGGCATGCAAGTAAGCACGCACCAACCCGCAGGAGAACACCGTGAGCATTGCGCTGGCCCGGACCCGTCCCGTCTACGACCTGCACGAGGTCCAGGGTGCGCTCGAACGCAACCGCGGCCGCTCGCCCGAGCTCGACGTCTTCTACGAACGCATGCTCGAGACCGGCGCCGAACGCTTCGTCACCACCCCCTCTTCCATCGACGCCCTCGACCCGCTGTTCGAGGAATGCCCGAACTTCGACGACGTGCTGGACGACCTGGCGCGCTACCTGCGCCTGGCCTACGCCGGCAACAAGGCCTTCGGCGGCGCCGGCGTGATGCCGATCCTGCTGCTGGGCGGCCCCGGCGTCGGCAAGACCCATTTCGCCAAGCGCCTGGCGCGCGCCATGCAGACCGATTGCGAACTGATCAGCATGAATGCGCTGTCGGCCGGCTTCGTCATCACCGGCAGCTCCGCCAGCTGGCGCGGCGCCAAATGCGGCAAGGTGGCCGAGCGCCTGGTGCGCGGCGAGTATGCCAACCCGGTGTTCGTGCTCGACGAAGTCGAAAAGGCGAGCGGCTCCACCCAATCCGATCCGCTGGCGGCGCTGTACCAGCTGCTCGAGCCCGAGACCGCCTGCGCCTTCCGCGACGAATTCATCGACGTCGACATCGACGCCTCGCAGATCTTCTGGGTGCTGACCGCGAACTCGGTCGAAGGGATTCCGCATCCGCTGCTGAACCGCATGGCCATCTACGAGGTGCCAGCGCCGACGCCCGATCAGGCGGCCGCGATCGCGCAGCGCATGTATGCAGGCCTGCTGGCGGAACTGAACCTGGCGGCCTTCGATCCGCGCCTGGGGGACGTGGTACTGGATAAACTGGCGGGGGTGTCGCCGCGCGACCTGCGCAAGGCTTTACTGGATGCGCTGGGCTACGCCGTGGCCGCCGGGCGCGAACACGTGGCGGCGGCCGATGTGCGGATCAAGGCGCCGCCGGGCAAGGGGCGGATCGGGTTTTAAGAGGGCGCGCCGCTAACCCGAGGTCGATCCGATGCAGATGCCTCTTTTGTCATCCCACGCCCCACCCCGGTCCAGGCAGATATCGATCCGCACCCAGTACCACAGCCAGGCGCCGACTACGATACCGATCACGCCAAATAAAGAACAGACGAGAAGTCTTTGTTTGCGCATGGGGCCTCCATCAGGATTCAAGTCGGCGAAATACGGCATGTTCGCCAGGGCTCGCCACGATGGTGCACGGTACGTCGCAACGCTCGCAAACGAGGAAAACGGCATGCCGGGGAAAGTCCGCCATCACTTCTGTTTCCGCGATAGACATGGCCTCTTCCTCATCCGTCCCAATCGCGCCATTGAATATCGCCCGGATACCGATCGCGTGCGCATCCCAACGGCACAGTACCGCGCGAATCTCAGGCCCGATAGCCCCGAGCAATGCGCGTTGCAGGGACAACAGCACGCTCACACGTAATGCATTGTCCGTCATCGCAGGTCCCAGGCTGTGCAAATCGGCACTACATCATGTTCTTTACAATCTTGCAATCCCAAGCTGTATCCCCACCTGCCGCTCAACTCATCAGCGGAGGTGCATCATGTTCGGCAGCGGCCATCCCCAGCCCCCGCATCGCAAGGAAGTCGCGATGCAGATCGTGCAGCAGCAGATTAAGTTCTTCGCCTCCACCGAACTGACGGTCGACATGCCGGACGCCAGCCGCGTCGCAGCGCCGCCGGACGATCTGCCGATCCGTTTCAGCGTCGCCTACACCCTGCGCGAGTATCTGAGCATGGTGCGCGAGCACACCGGCTTCCTGCTGCGCCATGCCGCGCCGGAAGTGCGGCGCCGTCGCGTGCTGGTGCCGCTGGCATTGGGGACGGCGGCCTGCGCGCTGGCGCTGGCCGCCCTGCTGGCCGGCACATCCGGCTGGATGACCGGGCTGCTGCTGGCAGCGGCCGCGCTGGCCTTCGGCAGCCTGCCTGGCACCGTCGGTTTCTGGGTAGTGCTGCTGGCCACGCCCTTGTTCCTGCTGAAAAAGCGGCGCATGCCGCTGTGCAAATTCACGATCGACCGGGCGGCGATCGCGCGCAGCTCGAAAGCCGGGGAATGCCGGCGCGGCTGGGATGAGGTCAAGAGCGTGCGCAGCTACAGCCGCGGCTATCTGGTGCTGTTCGAGCGCGGCGCAGTGCCGATCCCGTTCCGCTGCCTGGACGGCGTCCAGCTGGAGCGGCTGCGCGCGTTTGCGCTGGGCCGCTCGGCCGCGGACGGCATCACTCTTCCAGCTTGACGTCCTCGCTCTTGGCATCCTTCATCGCTTCCGGCTCCAGCAGCTCGGCTTCCTTGTTGAAGCGGATGAACACGCCCCAGCCGGCCAGCAACACGCCAGCCGAGACCAGTACCGCCGCCGCGTGCGGCAGCAGCTCCGGCTCTTCGTGCAGGGCCTTGAAGATGCCGACCAGGCCTTCGATCGACAGCGCCACCACCACCACGACCATGAAGCGCGACAGGTAGCGGCGCACCCGCGTCGGGGCGCTGATGTGGGCGTCGCGGACCACCTCTTCCTCGGTGATGGTCTGGGCGATCTGCAGCGAGACCACGGCGATCGCCAGCAGGCCGATCGCTTCGATGGCCAGCTCGGCGCCTTCCGACGGATCGACGCCGACGCCTTGCCAGCCGGTATGGATGCCGAGCCAGGTCAGCAGGATCGAGATCAGGACGAACAGCACGGCGAGTAAACCGTGTGCAAATGCAAAAAAACCCTTCAGCAGTTTCAAAAGCAGCTCCAATCCAACGTGCAAAATTGTCAATATTGACAATTGTGCCCGATTCTTGTCCTGGATAGCCGCACGGCTGAACCGCAGGTGCTCCTCAAGGCTGTTCCGGTACCGCCCACGCGCGCGCATGCGCCACCGCGCGCGCCCAGCGTGCCATCAGTTCCTCGCGCCGCGCAGCCGGCATGCGCGGCGCGAAGCGGCGCTCGGCCCGCCACTGCGCGGCGATTTCCGCGCTCGAGGCCCAGAACCCGACCGCCAGCCCGGCCAGGTAGGCCGCGCCCAGCGCCGTGGTCTCGGTCACCTTCGGCCGCACCACCGGCACGCCGAGCAGGTCGGCCTGGAACTGCATCAAGAGGTCGTTGCGGGCGGCGCCGCCATCGGCGCGCACTTCGTGCACGGCGCAGTCGGCATCCTTCTGCATCGCGGCCAGCAGTTCGGCGCTCTGGTAGGCGATCGCTTCGACCGCGGCGCGCGCGATGTGGGCGGCGGTGGTGCCGCGCGTCATGCCGACGATGGTGCCGCGCGCGTAGGCGTCCCAGTGCGGCGCGCCGAGGCCCGTAAAGGCCGGCACCAGCATCACCCCGCCGCTGTCGGGCACGGACAGGGCCAGCGCTTCGACATCGGCGGACTGCTTGATGATGCCGAGGCCGTCGCGCAGCCACTGGACCGTGGCGCCGCCCATGAAGACGCTGCCTTCCAACAGATAGTCGGTACGCGTGCCGACCGTCCAGCCGACCGTGGCCAGAAGGCGGTTGTGCGAGCGCGGCGGCGCGTCGCCGGCGTGCATCAGCATGAAACAGCCGGTGCCATAGGTATTCTTGACCATGCCCCGGCGGTGGCAGGCCTGGCCGAAGGTGGCGGCCTGCTGGTCCCCGGCGATGCCCGCGATCGGGATCGGGCGGCCGAACCAGGCGTCGTCGGTGACGCCGACCTCGCCGCTGCTGGCCACGACTTCCGGCAGCATCGAGGCCGGGATGCCGAACAGGTCGAGCAGCTCGTCATCCCAGCGCAGGCTGTTGATATTGAAGAGCATGGTGCGGGCGGCGTTGCCGGCGTCGGTGACGTGGCGCCCGCACAGTTTATAGGCGAGCCAGCTGTCGACGGTGCCGAAGGCCAGTTCGCCGCGCTCGGCGCGCACGCGCGCGCCGGGCACGTTGGTCAGCAGCCATTCCAGCTTGGTCGCGGAAAAATAGGCGTCGAGTTCGAGGCCGGTCTTGCGCTGGATGAGGGCGGCGTGGCCGGCCGCGCGCAGTGTGTCGCAGCGTTCGGCGGTGCGGCGGTCCTGCCAGACGATGGCGTGACAGAGGGGTTCGCCGGTACGGCGGTCCCACACCACCGTGGTCTCGCGCTGGTTGGCGATGCCGATGGCGGCGACCTCGCCGGCGCCCGTGCCGCTCTGCTGCAGCACCTCGCGCGCGCAGGCGAGCTGGGTGTGCCAGATGTCGAGCGGATCGTGCTCGACCCAGCCGGGCTGGGGAAAATGCTGGGGATATTCCTGCTGGGCGAGCGCGACGACCTGGCCCTGGCGGTCGAACAGGATGGCACGCGAACTGGTGGTGCCCTGGTCGAGGGCAAGGATGTACGAGCTCATCATCGTCTCCGACCACTATGAATTATGTGTAAAGCAGGCCGATAGGCCGGATTCTGTGTAGTGGTCTCCCTTGCGGGACGCCCCTATGACAGCCATTCCTCTAGGCGCCGAATTACTCCGGCGCTCAAGCTTCCTACCCGCACGCTCCGCGAGCAACATCAACGCGTGCCTATTTGGAATTGCTCCAGGTGGAGGTTACCGCGTTTCACCGTAACTGAATACGCTCGTCTCTGTGGCCCTATTCCTCGCCTTATACCTGGCTTGCGCCCGGCTTTCAGCGGACGGCCGTTAACCGTCACCCTGCTCTATGGAGTCCGGACCTTCCTCCCGCCCACGACCTTGCGGCGTGGACCAGCGGCTGTCTGGCCTGCTTCACGGGCAGTATTGTAACCGATCGCCGCCCCAAACTTAAGCAACATCAAACCGGGGTCAGAGCCCGAATTCTGGAAATGTACTTTTGGCCATTGCCAAAAATCGGGCTCTGACCCCGGTTGCGTGCTTTGCTGCCATTTCTGACATTTTGTGTCGCCATTTCAAAAGCCGCCGCCGCGGCGCTCGCATAGAATGCCGCATGCCTCTTCGATAAGGATGACCTCACCATGACGCACCCCTCCCGCAGCGGCGGCCAGATCCTGGTCGACGCGCTCCAGGTCCACGGCGTGGACACCGCCTTCGGCGTCCCCGGCGAAAGCTATCTCGACGTGCTCGACGCGCTGCACGATTCGGACATCCGCTTCGTCATCAACCGCCAGGAGGGCGGCGCGGCGTTCATGGCCGAGGCCTACGGCAAGCTGACCGGCAAGCCCGGCATCTGCTTCGTCACGCGCGGGCCGGGTGCGACCAACGCCTCGATCGGCGTGCACACCGCATTCCAGGACTCGACGCCGCTGATCCTGTTCATCGGCCAGGTCGGTGGCGACTTCATGGACCGCGAAGCCTTCCAGGAAGTGGATTACCGCCGCATGTACGGCCAGATGGCGAAGTGGGTGGCGCAGATCGACCGCGCCGAACGCGTTCCCGAATACATCGCGCGCGCTTTTCAAATCGCGACCAGCGGCCGCCCGGGACCGGTGGTGCTGGCCCTGCCGGAAGACATGCTGGTGACCCAGGCGCAAGTCGCCAACACCCGCGCCTACCAGCCGGTGCAGGCCTCGCCCGCCGCCGCCCAGATCGGGCAGTTGCGCACCATGCTGGCCGAAGCGAAGAAACCGCTGGTGCTGCTCGGCGGCGGCACCTGGAACGCGCAAGCCTGCGCTGACCTGGTCACGTTTGCCGAAGCCAACGCGCTGCCGGTGGCCTGCGCCTTCCGCTTCCAGGACCTGCTGGACAACGACCATCCGCACTACGTGGGCGACGTCGGCATCGGCATCAACCCGACACTAGCCGCGCGCGTGAAGGAAGCCGACGTATTGATCGCGATCGGCCCGCGCCTGGGCGAGATGACCACCAGCGGCTATTCGCTCTTGAACTCGCCGGTGCCGCAACAGCGCCTGGTGCACATCCACCCGGATCCGGAAGAACTGGGCAGCGTCTACCAGGCCGAACTGATGATCGCCAGCGGCGCCGCGCAAGCCTGCGCGATGCTGGCGGCGATGGCGCCGGTCGATGCGTGCGCCTGGCGCCACACGGTGGCCGACGCGAAGGCCGAGCTACGCGCCTGGCAGGAACAGCCGCCGATCTTCAGGAATGGGGCGGCTCTGCTGGACCTGTGGCAGGTGGTGCAGGACCTGCAGGCGGCCCTGCCGCGCGACACCATCATCACCAACGGCGCCGGCAATTACGCCACCTGGGCGCACCGCTTCTGGCGCTACGGCGCGATGCGTACCCAGCTGGCGCCGACCAGCGGCGCAATGGGGTACGCGGTGCCCTCCGCCGTGGGCGCCAAGATCGTCGCGCCCGAGCGCACCGTGGTCGCCTTTGCCGGCGACGGCGAATTCATGATGACCGGGCAGGAACTAGCGACCGCCGTACAGTACGGCGCGGGCGTGATCTTCCTGGTCTTCAACAACGGCATGTTCGGCACCATCCGCATGCACCAGGAGCGCGAGTATCCGGGCCGGGTGTCGGGCACGCAGCTGCACAATCCGGACTTCGCGGCGCTGGCGCAGGCCTATGGCGGCCAGGGCGAGGTCGTGGACGCGACCGCGGACTTCGCGCCGGCGCTGGCGCGGGCGGTGGAATTCACGACGGCGCGCAAGCTGCCGTTCGTGATCGAGTTGCGGTATGACGGGAATCTGATTACGCCGGGGGCGACGCTGGAGACGATTCGCAAGAATGCGCAGACGGCTCGTGCGGGTTGACTGACAGGAAGCTAGGGCCTGGATGAAGGCAGGGTTTGGCACCAGTGCGCCGCCTCGGCGTCCGGATAGCGCCATGCCCTCACAAGGCCACTTCCCTTTTCGACGTCGAAGATCCAGCGACAGCGCCACAGTGAATCGATCGAATATTCGATCACCGCTGTCGATCCGTCGTCATTCATTGGCTTCCGGTATGCCAGTTGCGGATAGCGGATAGCGTCGACGCGCTGGCCTACCGCCTGGTCGAGGTAGGGATCGAGCGGGAAAGAGGCGCAGCCTGCAAGCGCAGCACAGAGGGCGACGCGGGACAGCAAGGCCGCCAGATTGCGCAGTGCGATCATCGGCGCCTGGTTCAAGGCGTTCCTGGCAGCGGCAGGCCGGGATGGTCGTCCAACCTCAGCTCCGCCGGCCACGGTACCTGCATCCCCGGCGCGCTGAACGGCCCGCCGGACGGCTGCGTCAGGAACAGCGCGACCAGCGCAATGAACAGCCAGCCGACGATCCTGCCCAGCAGCGCCCCGCTGCCTTTCAGGGCATCGTCGCCGGCCAGCAGGCGCTTGAGAATTCGGGAAATCATCATGGTCACTCCCTGGATGAAACACCCTTCTTGTGCACGCTCACAAGCTAGCGCAGTTGCCGGCGTTTTGCCAGACCTGCTTGAGCCTGCAAACTGCTGAGCAGCATCCGCGCTACAGATTGCTTCGACCGGCACGGCCCAGTTGACCATTTTGTGAGCACCATGTTTGCCCGGCACTGCTTGCCTTCCAGTCAGCACGTACGAAGCAACACTTGCTCGCTCTGGTAGAATACGCGCGACCCTTTTCCACATGCCCGCTACGCGGGCATGGCATGCAGTTCCCTCCCAACACCACAAATGTTTAGTTTCTTCAAAAAGAAAAAGCCTGACACAGAGAGCGCGGCGCCGCTCGAGCCCGCCGCGCCCGCCGCCGAACCGGCCGAGGCCGCGGAACAGCCGGGCTTCCTGAGCCGCCTGTTCGGCAACCGCGACGCCGTCCCGGTACCGGTGCCCGAAGCTGTTCCGGAAGTGCCGCCCGAGCCGGAGTCGCCGCCGGCGCGCGACGCCACCAACATCGACCCGATCGCCGCAAAGATCGCCCAGGACGCCGCGTTGCTGTCCAACGCCTACGAAGGCCAGCTGTTCCCCGAGACCGCCGAGCGGCCGGGCAACGAGCTTGAGAAGAAAAAATCCTGGATGACGCGCCTGAAGGCGGGCCTGGCCAAGACCTCGAACAACCTGTCGCTGCTGTTCGTCGGCGCGCGCATCGACGAAGACCTGTACGAAGAGCTGGAAGGCGCGCTGCTGATGTCGGATGCCGGCATGGACGCCACCCAGTACCTGCTCGACAACCTGCGCCGCAAGGTCAAGGAAGAGAAGTTGCTGGACGCCGCCGCCGTCAAGGGCGCGCTGAAGGAACTCCTGGTCGAGATGCTGCGTCCGCTCGAAAAGCCGCTGGAACTGGGCCGCCACGAGCCGCTGGTGATGATGATCGCGGGCGTCAACGGCGCCGGCAAGACCACCACCATCGGCAAGCTGGCCAAGCACATGCAAAGCTTCGAGCAGTCGGTGCTGCTGGCCGCCGGCGACACATTCCGCGCCGCCGCGCGCGAGCAGCTGATGGTCTGGGGCCAGCGCAACAACGTCACCGTGATTTCGCAGCAGTCGGGCGATCCGGCCGCGGTCGCCTTCGATGCGGTGCAGTCGGGCAAAGCGCGTGGCGTCGACGTCGTCATGGTCGACACCGCCGGCCGCCTGCCGACCCAGCTGCACCTGATGGAAGAGCTGAAGAAGATCAAGCGCGTCATCGGCAAGGGCATGATTGATGCCCCGCACGAGCTGCTGCTGGTGATCGACGGCAACACCGGCCAGAACGCGCTGGCGCAAGTGAAAGCCTTCGACGATGCGCTGGGGCTGACCGGCCTCGTGATCACCAAGCTGGACGGCACCGCCAAGGGCGGCATCCTGGCCGCGATCGCGCGCACCCGTCCGGTGCCGGTGTACTTCATCGGCGTCGGCGAGAAGCTGGAGGACTTACAGCCCTTCAGCGCCGACGAATTCGCCGAGGCGCTGCTGGGGTAAGCTCGAGAATGATTGAATTCCTGTCTGTCTCCAAGAAATATTCGGCCGACGCCCTGGCCCTGTCCGACGTCACGCTGAACATCGCCAGGGGCGAGCTGGTCTACCTGGCCGGCCCGTCCGGCGCGGGTAAATCGACCCTGATGAAGATGGTGGCCGCGATCGAGCGCCCGACCTCGGGCCGCGTGACCGTCAATGGCCAGGACATCGGCAAGCTGAAAAAGGCCGGCGTGCCTTTCCTGCGGCGCAACCTGGGCCTGATCTTCCAGCACCAGCGCCTGCTCAACGACCGCAACCTGCTGGCCAACGTGATGCTGCCGCTGATCGTCACCGGGGCGCCCAAGGCGCAGGCGGCGGAACGCGCGCGCGCCGCCTTGGACAAGGTCGGCCTGCTGGACCGCGCCCGCGCGCTGCCGATGGAACTGTCGGGCGGCGAACAGCAGCGCGTGGCGATCGCGCGCGCGATCGTCAACCGTCCGCAGATCATCCTGGCCGACGAGCCGACCGCCAACCTCGACCGCGCCGCGGCCGACAAGGTCATCGACGCCCTGCACGCCTTCCACTCTGCCGGCGTGACCTGCGTGATCTCGAGCCATGACGAGCAGATCCTCGACAGCGGCGCCCGCGTGATCCGCCTCGAGCATGGGCACGTGATGGACGGCATCGGAGGTGGCGTATGAACATCTGGTTCCGCCAGCATCGCTTTGCTTTCGTCGCGGCGCTTGCCACCGTGCGCAAGTCGCCCGGCAGCTTCCTGTTCAACGTGCTGGTGGTGGCGGTGGCGCTGGCCCTGCCGTTCGCCGGCGTGACCCTGCTCGACAACGTGCGTCCGCTGTCCGAACAGCTGGCGGTCGATCCCGAGATCAGCCTGTTCATGAAGCCCGGCGTGGCGCGCGAAGATGCCCAGGCGCTGGCGCCGCAGTTGCAGCAGCTGCTGGCCGGCAACCATGCGAAGATCAACTTCGTGCCGCGCGAACAGGCACTGGACGCCCTGAAGGAAAAGAGCGGCCTGGACGACGTCATCGCCACGCTGGGCGACAATCCGCTGCCCGACAGCTACGTGATGAAGCTGGACGGTTTTGCGGCGACCAGCACCGCCGAAGCGGCGCGCGTGGACCTGCTGGCCGACCACATGCGCCAGCTGCCGGGCGTCGATTCGGTGCAGGTCGATTCGGCCTGGGTCAAGCGCCTGGCCGCCCTGCTCGGCGTGCTGCGCTTGGCGCTGCTGCTGCTGGCCCTGACATTGGGCGTGGTGGTGATCGCGGTGGTATTCAATACCGTCCGCCTGCAGGTGCTGACCCAGCGCGAAGAGATCGCGGTCTCGAAGCTGCTCGGCGCCACCGACAATTTCATCCACCGCCCGTTCTATTACACCGGCGCCCTGCTCGGCGTGTGCGCCGGCGCCGTGGCCCTGGGTGCGGTGGCGCTGGCGCTGCGCCCGCTCAACACGGCCGTCGGCGAATTTGCGCGCCTGTACGCATCGGACTTCCAGCTGACGGCACTGCCGGCGCTGGGCATCGTCGGCCTGCTGGCGATCAGCGCCGCACTGGGCTTGGTCGGGGCGATGCTGTCGGTACAACGGCACCTGGCACGCCTGAAATAGGAGCGCCTAACAAAACCTCCATGGCCGCGTTGCACCGTCTCGCCGTACTAGCGTACTGTCTTCGACGCTGCGCCTTGCCCTGAAGGTTTTTTTAGACGCTCCAAGTTTCCTGCAAGCTCGCTCTAGCTTGCTGTTCTGCTAACTCTTCCGCTGTTGGCCAGTCAAACCTGCGGCGGACGCGAGCCATCCGCCTACACCCCTAAGTGCGCCATCCAACAGAACGCCAAGCACTGGTCGCCTAACCTGTACTTAACGAAATTCAAACGATATATGGGTCACGTTTGAGTTAAATCAACTGCGCTGTTCATCTCTGCCCTACAGTTGAAACGCACCACAATTAGATTCCTAAAAGCAACACTTTAGTGAAACTTAAAGGCGTCATCGGGAACATGGAGGCTTCTAGCACTCACTTCAAGAGAGTGCTAATATAGTGTCCGTACATGACGTTTGGTGGCTCGATAGCACAACGTCTCGCATCCCGTAACAAGCCATACTGTTACGCCTTCGGGGTACGGTGTATGGCAGATTGATGATGCAGTACAGCTCACTCTAAAGGGAAATGACTATGTCCGCACAATCCGCATTGGTTCCTGCTGGCAGCCGTGCTCTGGGACTCGGTTTTAACGGCAACCTCGGCAATATCGACGCTTACATCTCGGCGGTGAACCGCCTGCCAATGCTGACCCATGAGGAAGAGGTCTCGCTGGCCAAAAGTCTGCGCGATGCCAATGATCTGGACGCCGCACAAAAGTTGGTGATGTCTCACCTGCGCCTGGTGGTGTCGATCGCGCGCGGCTACCTGGGCTATGGCCTCCCGCATGCCGACCTGATCCAGGAAGGCAACATCGGCCTGATGAAGGCAGTCAAACGTTTCGATCCGAACCAGGGCGTGCGCCTCGTGTCGTACGCGATGCACTGGATCAAGGCCGAGATGCACGAATACATCTTGAAGAACTGGCGCCTGGTGAAGGTCGCGACGACCAAGGCACAGCGCAAACTGTTTTTCAACCTGCGCAGCAACAAGCAGGGCCTCGACGCCATGTCGCCGCAGCAAGTTGCCGACCTGGCCACGATGCTCGGCGTGAAGCGCGAAGAAGTGGTCGAAATGGAAACCCGCCTCTCGGGCCGCGACATCGCGCTGGAAGCGCCGACCGACGACGAAGACGACAAGTTCTCGCCGATCGCCTACCTGTCGTCGGACCAGCAGGAACCGACCAAGGTGCTCGAAGCCGAAGAGGTGGTGCGCCTGCAGTCGGAAGGCCTGGAAACGGCCCTGGGCAAACTGGACCCGCGTTCGCGCCGCATCGTGGAAGCACGCTGGCTGGCCAACGACGACGGTTCCGGTGCGACCCTGCACACGCTGGCCGAAGAGTTCGGTGTGTCGGCCGAGCGTATCCGCCAGATCGAGACCGCCGCGCTGAAAAAGATGAAAACGGCCCTCGCCGCTTACGTCTAAATCAGCTCCGCAGCAAACACAAAGGCACCCGAGGGTGCCTTTTATTTTTTCTCAAGCCGGGGTCAGAGCCCTTATTTTGGAAATAGTCTTGCGGTTATTGCCAAAAACCGGGCTCTGACCCCGGTTTGCGCTGAGTCAGGCCAGCTTGCCCTTGAAGAAGGCGACGGTGCGGCTCCAGGCCAGCCTGGCGGCGGCTTCGTCGTAGCGCGGCGTAGTGTCGTTGTTGAAGCCATGTTCGGCCCCCGCGTAGACGAAGTGCTGGTAGGCGATGTTGTTGGCCTTCAGTGCGGCTTCATAGGCGGGCCACCCGGCCAGGATGCGTTCGTCCTTGGCGGCGTCGTGGATCAGCAGCGGCGCCTTGATGCGCGCAACATCGGCCGCGGCCGGCTGGGCGCCATAGAACGGCACCGCGGCAGCCAGCGCCGGCAGTTGGGTGGCCAGGTAATTGGCCATGCCGCCGCCCCAGCAGAAACCGACCACGCCGACCTTACCCGTGGCCTGAGGCAATTTATTCAGTACTTCAAAGGCGGCCACGAAATCGGCACGGGTCTTGGCCTGGTCCAGCTTCGGGAACAACGCGCGCGCCTTGTCCTCGTCGCCCGGGTAGCCGCCCAGCGGGAACAGCGCATCCGGGGCAAAAGCGATGAAACCCTCGAGCGCCAGGCGGCGCGTGACGTCTTCGATGTGCGGATTCAAGCCGCGGTTCTCGTGCACCACCAACACTGCGGGCAATTTGCCCTTGGCCTCGGCCGGCATGGCCAGGTAGCCGCGCAGCTTGCCGTAGCCCTGCGGTGACGGATATTCCTGGTAACTGGTCTTCAGGCGTGCGTCGGCGGGGGCCACCAGCGGCGCCGCGAACGAAGGCGACAATTGCGCCAGCAAGGTGGCGGCAGTGGCGCCACCGACGGCATAGCGTCCGGCACGCGACAGGAAATCGCGGCGCGATAGTTGGCCGTGCACATAGCCGTCAAAGAGTTTCAGGATTTCGGGGTCGAAATCGTCAGCAGTCAGTCGGGTCATCGTGGGCTCCGTTGTTTGTTCGACAGCATACGCGCTCTTGCCGGGTCAGGCCATCCTGATCTAATATAGTTAGGTAGCCTACCTAACTCATACATATGCTGACCGACCCCGACCCCGCGCAACTTTCCGAAGACCTGCGCAGCGCCTTGAAAGGCTTGATGCGCGCCATGCGCCGCGACGCCGAGCGCCAGGACAGCGGCCTGTCGCTGCTGCAAACGATGCTGCTGCACAGCGTCGGCGAGCGTCCCGGCATCGGCGTGGCCGAGCTGGCACGGATGCAGCAGGTGCGCAACCCGACCATGAGCGCCCAGGTCAAGGCGCTGGAACTGGCCGGCCTGCTGGCGCGCGCCGCACCCGATCCCCAGGACCGGCGCCGCAGCGGCCTCCAGCTTACCCAGGAGGGCCAGGCCCGCCTCGACCAGATGCATGCCCAACGCATGGACTGGCTGTCGCAGCGCGTCGCCCGCCTGTCGCCGGAACAAATGCGGCAGCTCGCCGCCGCCATCGAACCGCTTACCCTCATCGCCCAGCCATGACACAGAACGCGCAACTCGACACCCCCGCCGCCCCGGTCACCGAACGCGAAATCCGCGCCGTCTACTTCGCCCTGATGGCCGTGCTCGGCCTCGGCGCGCTCGACCAGAGTATCGTCGCCACCGCCCTGCCCCGCATCGTCGGCGACCTCGGCGGCATGGCCCACCTGTCCTGGGTGGTCACCGCCTACGTGCTGGCCTCGACCGCCACCATGCCGCTGTACGGCAAGCTGGCCGACCAGTACGGCCGGCGGCCGATGATCTTCACCGCGCTGGCTACCTTCCTGTTGGGCTCGGTGCTGTGCGGCCTGGCCCAGGACATGACGCAGCTGATCATATTCCGCGCCATCCAGGGCCTCGGCTCGGGCGGCTTCATGCCGTTGGCCCAGATCATCATCGGCGACCTGGTGGCGCCGCAAGAACGCGCCAAGCGCCAGGGGTCGATCGCGATCGTGTTCGCGATCACCAGCATCCTGGGGCCGGTGCTGGGCGGCGTGATGACCGATTTCCTATCCTGGCACTGGATCTTCTTCATCAACCTGCCGGTCGGCGCGTTTGCATTCTGGTCGATCGCGCGCTCGCTGAGGAAGCCCGTGCACACCCAGGCGCAGCGCATCGATTACCTGGGCTCGGTCCTGCTGACCGGCACCATCGTCTCCCTGCTGCTGGTGCTGGCGCTGGGCGGCACCGAATGGCCGTGGGACGCGCCCCAGATCAAGGTGTGCGCCGCCCTCGCCGTGGTACTGGGCACCTGGCTGGTGATCCACCTGCGCCGCGCGGCCGACCCGGTGCTGCCGCCCGATTTATTCGCCAACCGCGTGTTCAACATCGCCAGCCTGGTGATGGCGCTGACCTTCATGGGCCTGATGGGCGCCAGCGTGTTCTTCCCGCTGTTCTTCCAGCTGGTCATGAACAGCAGCCCGGCCCATTCCGGCATGCTGACGGTGCCGATGATGGTCGGGATGATCATCGCCTCGACCCTCAACGGCAAGGTGCTGGCGAAATCCAACCAGTACAAACAGGTGCAGATCGGGGGCCTGGTCGTGGCGGTGCTCGCGTTCGGCCTGCTGGCCTGGGGCATGGACAGCGGCCAGGGCTACCTGGTGATCGAACCGGCGATCTTCATGCTGGGCGCCGGCCTGGGCCTGGTAATGCCGAACATGACCATCGTGGTGCAGTACGCGCTGCCGGTGGCGCGGCGCGGCGTCGGCACCGCGATGCTGACCTTCTTCCGCTCGCTCGGCGGGCTCCTGGGCGTGACCGGTTCCGGCGCGATCCTGGCACACCAGCTGCATGCCCACGGCATCGCGGCGGCCGCCAGCGCCGGCACCGGCGTGACGCTCGATCCGGCGCTACAGGCGGTCTACCGCCATGCGATCGCCAACATCTTCGGCGCCGGCACCGTGATCGTGCTGGTAGGGCTGGTGGCGCTGCTGTTCCTGCCCGAAGTCAAGCTGCCGCCGGCCGACAAGAAATAAGCCGTCCAGCCGGATGCCGGGCCGGCTGACGACTTTGCTATCATGAACGGACGCAATCATATGGATGGTCCGATGACGCTGTTCCGGTTTTTACCGCAAGGTTGGATGCAGATGCTGGGCGCCGCCGCCGTACTGGGCCTGGCCGGCTGCGCCGCGGCGCCGGTCCACGATGCCACCTACGTGCTGCAGCCGCGCCAGAGCCTCGAGCTGGCGCGCGGCGTGACGCTGACCTACGACAGCTTCAGCGACAGCCGCTGTCCCGCCAACGTACGCTGCATCTGGGCCGGCCGCCTGGCCTTCCGCTTCATCCTGCAAGACCGCGACGGCAGCGAAGAATTCACCCTCGGTCCCGACCAGCCGGTCGCCACGCCGGCCGCCCTGCACGGCGCGCACGTCGCCCTCGACCTGGGCAGCGTCCCGGCGGCGCGCGCCGGTTCGGCCAGGACGGCCGACCTGATGCCGGTGACGCTGACAATCACTGCCCCGACGACTCCCCACTCACCTTCCCGCCCATGACCACATCCACCAAAGCGCTCGCCGGCGCCCTGATCCTGTCGATCGTACTGCCGCCGCCCCTTGCCTTCGCCAAGACCCCGGTCTCGACCGGTACCGGCGGCGCCGTCGCCACCATCAGCGAAAAAGCCTCGGCATCGGCGATTGCCATCCTGAATAAGGGCGGCAATGCGATCGACGCCGCGGTGGCCGCCGCCGCGACGCTCGGCGTCACCGATCCGTTCAGCTGCGGCATCGGCGGCGGCGGCTTCATGGTGATCTACCTGGCGAAAGACAAGCGCGTGGTCACGGTCGACCACCGCGAGACCGCCCCGGCCGCCTTCAGCCCGTCGGTGTTCATGGAGAACGGCAAACCGATCGACTTCGATACCGCGGTCGCCAGCGGCGCCTCGGTCGGCGTCCCGGGCACGGTGCGCGGCTGGCACGAGGCGCTGGAACGCTACGGCACCATGTCCTTGAAACAGGTGCTGGCGCCGGCCATCGACGTCGCCACCAAGGGCTTTACGGTCAGCGACACCTTCACTCACCTGGTGGCCGACAATGAAAAGAAATTCCAGCAGTTCACCAGCACCAGCCAGCTCTATTTGAGAAATGGCAAGGCCGTCCCGGCCGGCACGCTGCTGAAGAATCCGGACCTGGCCAAGACCTACCGCGAGCTCGGCGCCAAGGGCTACAAGGCGTTTTACCAGGGACCGCTGGCGCAGGCCATCGTCGACGCCGTCAACCGGCCGCCGCTCGCCGCCGGCGTCTCGGTACGCACCGGGAACATGACGCTGGCCGACCTCGCCAACTACGAGGCGCGCATCCGCCAGCCGATCCGTTCGACCTACCGCGGCTACGACATCTACGGCATGCCCCTGCCCAGCAGCGGCGGCATCGCGGTGGCCGAGGCGCTCAACATCCTGGAAGGCTACGACCTGAAGTCGATGCCCCGCGCGAACGTCGAACACCTGTACCTGGAAGCGTCGCGCCTGGCCTTTGCCGACCGCAACGCCTACCTGGCCGACCCGGAATACGTCGACGCACCGGTCGACGGCCTGCTGTCCAAGCAGTTCGCGGCCCAGCGCCGGTCGCTGATCCGTGCCGACAAGGCCGCCACCGTGGTCGCGGCCGGCGACGCTTTCCTGTACGAGAACGACCAGAGCTTCCCGCTGCGCCCGCGCCAGGGCGTGATCCAGCAGGAAGGCCTGCACACCACCCACTTCACGGTGTCGGACAAGGAAGGCAACGTCGTCTCCTACACCTTCACCATCGAATCCTGGGGTGGCAGCGGCATCGTGGTGCCGGGCTACGGCTTCCTGCTGAACAACGAGATGACCGACTTCGACTTCACCGGCCCGGCGCCCAACATCCCGGAAGCCGGCAAGCGTCCGCGCAGCAGCATGGCGCCGACCATCGTGCTGAAGGACGGCAAGCCGGCCTTCAGCATCGGCAGTCCGGGCGGCGCCACCATCA
>Ga0308168_1001411_pt1 | contig 22015 bp, 44 predicted proteins | sample PhyCR2_FD_202133 | JGI IMG/M metagenome (GOLD analysis project Ga0308168, IMG submission 202133) | Phyllosphere microbial communities from UC Gill Tract Community Farm, Albany, California, United States - DLSLRC.R2 | ecosystem: Host-associated > Plants > Phyllosphere > Unclassified | place: USA...
GGAGATTGCTTTCCATGGGGGCGGTATCTATCAATATTCTAGAGTTCCCGCCTCCGTACACACGGCACTAATCAACGCACCTTCAAAAGGGCAGTATTTTGATGTGCATATCAAAAAAGCTGGCTACCCTTATCGCAAAGTTGGGTGATTAAACAATGTGAGTGAATAGCTCACTTTTTACTTGCGGCACTGCTCAATGATGTACTGCTGTAGTGCCGCTATTTTTGTTTGATCGCTTTTAATTCCGGCTCTGATACCGAGAACGTTTCGTCCAGCAATGTCAGAGAGTTCGACGGTGGCTCCATTGTCCACGCTGGCGGTGCCGGTGGCTTGCTTCTGACAGTTGCCTGCGACGAGCACCCTACCACCGCGATCAAGCTTGCGCTGCAAAGCATCATTTTCAGCTTTAGCATCGGCTAACTCCTTTGTGTATTTCTCATCGAGTGCGGCTACATCACGCTGACGGACCTGCATGTCATCAATGGTCTGCTGACGTGCGTTAGCCAGGCTACTGGCAGCGACGTACTGGTCATGGTAATAACCGGCAAGCTTTGCCATTGCGACACAAAACAGAATCAGCGCCGCCGCTGCGAGCACTTTCCAGTAATCGGCTAACCATTTCATCACTCACCTGCCGGCGCCGCCTGGATGATTACAGTGCTGGGGTCTTTAGCACCCTTCTGCACTGCGCTCGGGTCAATAGCGATAGAGCACTTGCCCGTGCTTCGCAGGAACTCGTTTTCTTTCTGCAATGAGTTGGCGCGGGCTTCCGCGGTCGAACGTCTGCGGCTTTCTTCGTCGAGCGTCGTTGCCAGGCTGTCAAGCCGATTCGTAATCGGTCCGAAGCCCTCTGCAAACTTCATGTTGCGCTCATTCGCCAGGATGAACTGCTCACGCAGGCGGTTATTACGCTCGGTGAGGTTGACGTTGTCATACCAAAGCTTTCCGACGAAGCCGATGATGATTACCGAGAAGATGACGGGGATGAACCGGCGATATCTCGCCATTCTCGCTTTACCAGTCATAGGAGCACCTGCTCTGCAATCCGCGTGCGCGCAATGCGATCTGCAAGGCCGTTTGTTCCGCCATTAATCCGGCGGGTTAATCCAGTCACGTCAGATGCATCGGCGAAGCGGTTACAGTCGTTGGCCTGCCAGAACCAGCCCGCCGAGCGAGCGGCGTTGACGTCTTCCAGCAGTAAATCAGGATTAGTCAGTAGCGGCAGGTTTAATGCTTTACCGCAGGCTTCGTAGTTATCGTGGAACGTAACCTGTTTCAGTCCGCGCCCACGATATTTCCAGCCATCTCCATTCAGGTTGTTACCATAGCGCCCGCCGTAAACGATATTGGCAATGGCTGCCTGCCGCACCGGCGATAATCCTGGCTCGCCGGGCTTGCGCCCTAGCTGCTCTCGTTGCGCAGAGGTGAGGCGTGATCCGAAGATAGCCAGGCCGACAACTGAATAGTTCAGGCTTTCTCTGACTACAGTGAACCCGCCAGACTCCGTACCTATCTGCGCAATGAAGTAAGCCTGGCGTTTTGGAGTATCAATGCCGAACTCTTTCATTGCAGCCAGAACGTGTGGATACCACCGGTTGGCTAGCGCATCAGAAATAGATGCAGCCTTTTTAAACTGGTCTATGGTCATCATTCAGCAACTCCCGAATCTCCTGCAGCTTTCTGCAGGAAACGCTTTTCAAGGGTTTTAATCAGAGATGAGCCGGACCAGCCAGCCATACCACAGATAGCGCCGGTGACTTCCTGCGGCCACTGCCAGTAGATGGCGAGCAGCATCATGAGGAACCCGGCAAACACGGAGACGATCATTTGAAGACACAGAGTTCGCCAACTGAAGGCGTCCCCGCTTAATACCTTGTAGGCGTATGCTGCTATCGACCCGAGGACTGTCATCCCCAGGGCGATCATGGCGGCGAATAAGCCCGGATCTGATTTATATGGCATGCGACGCATTCCTACCCCCTGATACGGGGACTTATCCTGTTTAGGAATTGATGACATTGTGAACAGAACAAGCCCGGTTAAACTTCCCACTGTCACCTGAGAAACCTTCCCGAACCTTCCCGCCGTCTAATGCCCGACGCAGCCTTAGTTGTCACAATGAGAATCCCGCATTTGCGGATATCCACCGTAGAAAAGAGCGCTCCTCCCCATCACAGCAATGAGGGTCATCCGATTTAGTTTTGGGAGGGCGCAAAACAAAAAGGCCCGCCGTAGCGAGCCTTAATAATTATTTGATATTTCTGCTAAAACGCTTAGAAACTGCTTGCGCTTAGATGTAGGTTAACCTACAATGTATTTCATCAGCAGGACGCTGAAACGGGAAGGCCTCTACCGAAGCAGAGGCCAACATGAGGTAAGGGTTATGATGAAGTTAATCATCATCCTGATTGTTCTCTTAGTGATTAGCTTGCCAGCATACTAAGTCAGTCAGGAGGAGGGGGAAACCCCTCCAACCCCACCCCAGATTTTAGAGTGATGACGTTATGAAATCAACTAACGACGATCGGCAAAAGCGTAGTGATGAGAAGCGCGGCGTTAAGGTGAAAGGCATCAAGCTTCACACCGACACAATCGCGCTACTGGAATATCTTGCAGAGCAGACGGGACAGCCACAATCAGCGGTAGTCACAAAGGCTTTAGCGATGTTCGCCGAAAGTCTGAAGCCTTAAGTGCCACTTCGCTGCTGTTAGGAACACCTATCCCATGGAAGGGATAATTTATTGCTCATCCCCTGCAGCGGATAATAAAAAACGCCCTCGCAGTTGGTGAGACCGCAGGGCGCTTTGACTATCACAAATCGATGGAACTGACTCTTTCAGGTTAACGCGTCAAACAACAGCGCGCAACTTCAACTGTTAGGAATCATATCCCCAGCTTCCTGAAAAGTAAATAGCCCACGATAAAATAATGAGCTATTTCCGATTGCGCTATCCGGTTACCTTATTCAGGGCTGAGTTAGCCCACGATTCTTCAATCTCCAGCTTGCCGATTAACTGGTCATAGAAAGGCTTTCCACTTCGATCCCACGTAGCCAGGCTGATTGCATCGGTAATCTCGCAGACGCTGCGAAAAGCCTCCACAGCCGGGATGCGCTCATAACCGCGACCGCAGCAGCGTTTACAGTCTCCCATAACCGGGACTCCCTGCTCTTCAGTCAGCTTGCGATCAACCGCCCGTCCACGTCCGCTGCAGTCACGGCATGATGACGAGACCACACCCTTCCCGTTGCAGGCTTTGCAGATAACGCGGACAACCTCTTTGACGCTTCGGGATGAACCGCCTGATAGCGGTGACTTCATGGTGAACACATCCGCCTCAATAAATCCTTTCGCCTGGCAGCAATCGCAAGGCTTGACGCTGGCAGCGCTGCGGCAATAATCCATGTAAGCATAAGTTGCGAGCGTTTGCATAACCGCTGGCTTAATATCTGTGTCTAGCTTGCGTAAGGCGGCAACCTTATCGCAGGTACTCAAAGCATATTCAGTTAATAACGATACGGCGCTTCGTGCGTCGTTATCGCTTACCCCAACCTTACCCATAAACGCACTGTAGCCCAGCGGAGCACGACTTTGAGTCATTCCCATGGCTGCCATATAGTCAGTGCCAGATAAAGCATCTGAGGCTGTTGCAGGCGGCATACCGGCAAAGCTCGCTGTCTTCGCGAAATGATATTTAACTGTCGCTTCAAGCCCCATGGTTAGCTCCTCTCAATTTCAGTTCCAGTCGGATAAGTCGATAATTAATTTCCGCCATGCCCGGCATTCGCATAAGTCTTAGCCTGAGCCACTTCTCTCTGAGGTATTGGGTCATGCTGCCTCCACGCGAACTTTGGCGGGATGCTCAGACGTTCTGGATGCAACCCAGAAATCAGATACCTTTGAGTTCTTGGCGCTGAACGTTCTGGACATTGATGAGAGCGGGCCGTTAAGACTTAGCTTTTTGGCAAAGTTGCTGGCCGCACACGCGTTGTCCGCCTCTATTTCGACGACGTGAGTTATGGTTACCTTGTATCTCTTCATGCTGCCTCTCTTTGCTTATTCAATTCACGCAGCAAAGCCCTGTAACGCGCACGTATGCCGTCCAGTTCTTCTCTGGTGTATCGGTGAGGTTCGTTGTTTGATTCGAGTGCCAGAACGCGCTGAAGGCCGATTTTGGTGATGAGATTTATGCGGTATGGACTGATGTTGCCGGAGTGATGCGTATTGCACGCGCTGCACTGGCTGTGAACATTGTCCTCGTTGAAACGTAACTGCGAAGCCGCTGCAGTCGTCCGAAAGTGCCCTGCGTGATAGCTGACTGCTGTTGTGCTGCCACAGCTGATGCAGATATTCCCGTCCCGCGCCCGGATGTAATCGTTGAATGCCCGCTGGGTCATGTTCATCCAGTGGCTTAACGGCTTCACATCGGCTTTGCGTTTGTTCCATGCAGCACGCTCAGCTTTCTCCTGGCGCTTTTGTTTGCGCTCGGATAACTGGTTAGCGAGTTGGATGGCACATTTGGGAGAACAGACGGTCTGGAGGCTATTGCGGGGTATAAACTTTTCAGGACAGCATTTGCACTTCTTCGGCTTCGGCTTGGTGCCTTTAGCCATGACGCCTCCTGTTTTTCTTTGCCTGCCTGCGTGCTGATGCAAAACCAGCCCGGCGGTTTGGCTTCTCCTGCCATGCCTCTTGGTTACGCTCAAGGCTGGCGGCAGATGGCGTCTCAAGAGATTTAATTGGCATGCTGTTTCGAACGATGCGATCGATGACAACCACTTCATTATCTGCAACCAGCTGTCGCAACATCGCAGGAAGAACCCCGCAAACTATCCTTATTCTTTGGTCACTCATGGCTCTCTCCGCTCATCAAAAAGTTGGGGTCCTGCATCAGGCTTATTTCGCAGCTTGTGCAGCAGTACACCACTGACTCTGGCAGCGCCGCAAAACAGAAAGCGCACACAGAAGCACACTGCTCGCCAGCGCCAGTATGCTGACTTGATTGGCTGGTCCCGTTCGTGGTCTTCATAGCGGTAATCTACCTCGCAATTTTCGCAGTTAGCCCCGTAGTGATACTTGTCTTCTGAGGTGAGGATGGTGTGGCAGCGGCAGCAGCGTTCACGCATGTTGAACCTCCATATAAGCTACTATGAAACCTTTCGCGACTTCCGCGTTGATCGCGTTGCCGTAGGCGCGCAGTCGTCCCACTCTTTGGGTAGCGCCATGAGCCAGCGGGAATGAGCCGGGTTCAACTGGCCGCCACTTTCCATCCCGGCAGAGGAGCCAGTCAGTATCTCGCCAGAAGCCGTTAGTCGCTGCGGCTCTGGCATTTGAATAGTTATGTCGATTCCAGACCCCTGGATCTGCGCTCCGCAAAGTGCCGATGTTTTCCTGCTGCTGTCCGTGTTGCCTGATGCATTGTTGCCATTCTGCGCTGGAGTTCCTGCCATCGGTGTCGGCCAACCCGCCAACTTCGCCGTGCCGGGAAGCTTTAGGCATATCTTGGGGCTGCCATCCTGATTCTTTCCGCTGTAGCAATGCGTTGAACCTGTCGCATCGTTCGCCACCGGAGTCTGCCAGCCCGCTAAATGTGCCTCCGTCTGCAGATTCATGCCACCCTGACGGCCGCTCGTCCCTGCTCCGGTTCCGTTGTTCGCTGTCGGAGTTGGCCACCCAGAAGAGTCGCTGTCTGATGTGCGGCGCACCGAAGCCCGCAGCGCAGATATCAAGAGCTGCTGCGGCGTACCCCGTTCCTTCCAGGTCAGCTTGTACAAGGTCGAACCAAGCGAGTCCGTCTTTGCTCGCAACCTGCTCTCCAAAGACAGTTTCAGGTCGAAGCTTTTCAATGAGGTAGTGGAAGTGAGGCCATAGGTGCCGCTCGTCATCAAACCCAGCGCCTTTGCCTGCGTCGCTGAAAGGCTGGCATGGGCAACTTCCGGTCCAAACTGGCCGATCGTCACTCCATCCAGCTTGTCGCAGTGCGTAACTCCACACTCCGATTCCGGCGAAGAAGTGACACTGTGTGAATCCTCGCAAATCTCCGGGTGTGACATCTTCAATACTCCTTTCATCAACAACGCCGGCGGCGATGTGTCCTGCTTCGATTAGGTTGCGCAGCCACTGTGCTGCATACGGGTCAATTTCGTTGTAATAGGCAGCCATGATTCAGCTCCACATTGGGTTTCGATACTGCTTTGATGGCTTTGGCTCTTCCCGGAACTCAGGCAGCAGCGCGGACACAATCCAGAGGCGAGGATCGAGTGCGAGTGTCTTCTGAGTTTTGATATTGCGGGAGGCATAGCGGGAAAGGAGTTCGGCGGCGGTTTCGGTGTCTACAGGATCATGAGTGAACCACGTTTTCATGGCGCCCCCTTACCGTTGAAAGCAGGCTATCCAGCATCGCCATGTTGTAGCTCCGGCCAAATCCAACACTGAACGTTCCCATGCGGTACTGGTAGTCGTGGTCAGTGCTGCCGAACTGCTGGCGCTTAATCTTGTTGCTATCGGTCATGTCGTGCAGGGCTACGGCCACGTTATTGCGCTTCGCTGAAGCCATTGCACAGGCACGGTCAGTGATTTCTTTTGAGGTGTGCCATTCGCCATCAGAAAGCACGTCAAGAATTGCTGTAGTTAATTTACTCATGCTGCACTCTCCAGCTTGTTGTTGATGAGCTTGCGGCCATATGTCATCAGCGCGTCACGCTCTACGTAGTTGGTCACCGGCACCGCCGATCGCACAGGTCGCCAGATGAGAAGCATCGAGCCTTTGTTGTTGCCGTTTACTGGCTGCTTTGTGTCAGACCTGACGAATGACAGGCGACCGCCTGTAATGATCCTGACCTCACTCACACTCAGTAGCGCCTCTCGAAACCAGCCCACGGACATATCAGCCGGAACAAGCATGACAGTACCGACGCTTCCGTATTTGTTCTGGTCAGCAGCCTTCTTCACCCACGGGGTTATGTCGCTGTATGGCGGGTTACACCAGCAGTATCCTTTCAACCCTGGAACGGACCACGACTGAGTCAGGGCGTTGTCATGCTCTGTGAAGTAGTTGGGGTAAAGATGGTTATGATCGCTTGCTGCCACATCCAGCACGAAGTTGAATTCATCGTGTGATGCAATAGCTACTTCCGGCGGCGTCTGCCATAAATCTCGTATGTCGATCGGAGTGTTGCTTCCTGTGTAATCACTCATTCTTTGCTCCTGTTATTTTCGCCCCAGCGCTGCGCCCATTCGATTTCCAACCGGGCTTCGTCGCTGAATTTCACGTTTTGCTCTGTGCCGAACCAGTAGATAGCCTCAATGACTTCAACCATTTCACTCACGCGCATCTTGCTGGTCCGCGAGCCAAACATGACGACGCCGCCGCCGATACCGGGTGCGGTGCGCTGCTCTTCGTTTTTGGATTTCGCTACGAGGGCGGTGATGAGGTCTTTCCAGTCGTCCGGGGTGTACTTCTGCCCATACCATTCAACCTGTCGGGAAAGGTCATGGAGAAGCGGCCACATACGGCGATTCTGGTCCGTTGTGCGCTTGCGTTCCTGGATGACTATTTCGAATGGCTTGTCGGGACTGGCGTGGAGTTGCTGGATTGCGTTGATGCAGTTCTGTCGGATGTTGTCGCTCCTAAGCAGGAACGTTGCTTTCTCCATCGCGTTTCTCTCGCTTTAATGCGTCGCTAAGGGTTTTTCGGATAGCTGCAGGGAGTGACATAAAGCCTGCATAGCGCGAGGCGATAACAGTAAGGTCATTTGCCAGCTTATCCAGTTCAGCGTCTGATATGACGTGCTCAGAGCGTTTTAAGGGGATTACGTTGTTCATGAGTTACTCCAGGCAGAGTTGCTCTGCTATTCCACTTAATTTTGCCGGGTCGCTTTCGACAACTTCATTCATCCAGTCGAGCGATACCAGGGTTCTATCACGCACTACACCAATATTGAAGTCATCGCTTTTTGTATAATTGAAGCCCTCATCAATCGCCGCCTTTCGTTTGTCATGCATAAATAGGTCTGAGCTGTATTCAATTCCAGCACCTTCCGAGTTACAGAATGCGCGGCCTAAAATTACGATAAATTTTTCCGTCAATTTGCTCATATCACTGCTCTCCGTTCTGATTGGTGGGCTGCTCCGGGATGATGCGGTAGGCGATGATGTCGTCGTCATCTGCTTCGTGGCACCACTCAAAAGCCTCAGCGCAGTTCTCTGCTACATGTCCACTCCTGGATTGAACCTCTACTAAGGTCGTGTATGCGACAGGGCAGCTTCCGCTAGCGCCGCCACCCCACTCAATCCAGCCATCACCCCGCTCCTGCTGCTCCAGTATGGGGAGTGCAATCTCAAGGGCTTGCAGGTAGGTTTCTTCGCGCAGGCTCAGTCCAATATTTGGCTGCTTTTGAAATGCTTTGAGGTGGGATATATCCCGACGTGCGATTTCAGCTGTTAGTTTTTTCATTGCCTTACTCCTGAAATAATGACTCTGCTTCAAGGCTGCTGAGGTCTATCCCCAGCCATTCACAAGCCCGCTTCATGTCTTCCTCGGGTATGACTCGCTGCCCGTTACTAAGCACAACAACTTTGATCATCAGGTCTGGAGCGATGGCCATGAAATTCTCTGCCACAACTGTCGGTAATTCTTTGCTCATATCAAAATCCTCCCCGTTTCTGCCCTTTCCCCGGCTGCTGGCGTGAATCGCGCTCGTTGCGCGCCGCGGCCTGGTCCATGTCATGAATTGCGCCGTTCTGCTGAAGGCAGAAAACCGTACCGGTTGGCCCGTGGCGGTTCAGTCGCAGAAGCAGCTCTGTTTCACCGGCCGGCACGCTATCATCGAAAGCGCCTTCTCGGTGGATGCCTACCCAGTAATCACAGTCCTGCTCAATCTGTCCGGTGTCGCGTGAGTCGCTCGGTAACGGCCTTTTGTTAACGCGCTTCTCAAGCTCACGGTTAAGCTGAGTCAGCAGCACAACAACGCAGCCAAGTTCCTTGGCGAGGTTCTTGAGGCCTTTGGTGATCATCCCGTATGCCAGGTCGTTACGGTCGGCTTTCTCAGCGGTCATCAGTGTCAGGTAGTCGACCAGAATCATTCCGACGCAGCCCTTGTCGCGCTTAACCTTGCGGGCTTCGGCAACGATGTGAGCCAGAGACATTCCCGGCGTGTCATCGATGTACAGCAGTTCGAGTTCCCGCATCCGGTTAGCTGTCTCGGTGGCGCGCGTGAAATCAGCGTCGTAGTCACCCTGATACTCGTCGTCAGCTTCATCGGTGGCGGGCATGTAGAAAATACTTGGGTTAATACCTGACTTCTGCCCTACCAGCTTCTCCAGGATCTGGTCAGCGGGCATTTCCAGGCTGAACATCAGAGCGGGCTTCTTCTCACGCAGAGCGCAGTTGATAGCCATCTGGCTGTAGAGCGTGGTCTTGCCCATCTTTGGTCGGGCGCCGATAACGAACAGCGAGCCTTTCACCAGTCCTTTCGGTGCCAGCATGCGGTCTAGTGATGGAATGCCGGTGCTCATGCCACGCTGCTCACCCTGTGGATCGAAGCGCTTTTCCAGGTCAGTAACCCAGTCGTCCATCACGTCGCCAAAGGAACGCAGCCCGCGGCGTTTGCCGGTTTTGGCGTAGTCGCTAATCTGGCTGGTCAGCATGGTGATCGACTCAAGCTTCTCAACCGCCGTCATGCTGTTGCGGCTGTAGAGCATCTCTGTCGCTTCGTTCAGCTTGCTGATGGCGTAGCGCTCCATCGCCTTGTCGCGCACCACGGCAGCGTAGTGAACGAGGTTTGCTACTGATGGAGTGTTCTTCGTCATCTCAGCCAGGTAAGCAAAGCCGCCGTACTGCTTGCCGCCAGCTTCCAGCTCGTCAGATAGCGTCAGTGGGTCGATGGGCTTGTTGCGGGTCAGCAGGTCACGGATGGCGCTGAAGATGATTGCGTGTGAAGCGCTGAAGAAACTTTCAGGCTTAAGCATCGCCATAACCTTCTGCGTCCGATCGTCGCCGCCGTCCAGCATCAGGCCGCCGATGACTGCCTGCTCTGCGTCAGCGCTGTGTGGTGGTGTCAAAATGTTATCGGTCATCTCGCTCTCCTTCGCGTACCTGGGCGTAGATTTCCGCACTCAGGATGTATTCGTAATTCCGTTTCCGCCACGTCTTGCCGGTTGACTGATCTGAACGCGATTCAAACATCCAGCGGCATGATGCATGCAGGTAGGTCAGGTACTGGCGGAATGCTTCCATTCCGAATGGCTGCTCATCACCGAATTGCTTAGCAATAGGCCGGGCCTCTCTCCAGAACTTTTGGATCAGCGCCCTACGTGCCGGAGTGAGGACATTCCATCCGCGTGCATCCGGTACGCATTCACGAAGTGTTTGCCAGACTTCTTCGCATGAAAGCCGTTGCTTCTGCTCAGCCGTTTTTTTGGCGGAAGTTGCACACTCAATATCTTTAGATATTGAGTTATTAGTTAGTAATTCATTGTTTTTGGCACTTTGATGGCACTCTGTTGGCACAACCTCATCGGCAGCCCTTGGTGCTAGCGGCATTGCGTTGGCACTCTGTTGGCATTCTGTTGGCACAATATTTGGCTGATAATCGTCGTATTTTGTGACCGAAATTCGAGTGAATTTCTTATTGGAAATGCGGCTAATCATGCTCAGCTTTTCGAACTTGTTGAGCAGGTACTTAATGCGGTCACCGGTGATTCCTGTTTCGGCTGCCAGAGTATTTCGCCCGGTGATGAACTCACCACGCTTAACCAGCATTTCACCGAATTCGGTGTTAACTGGTGCAGGCGCATGGTTGGCTGACAGGATGATGTGGATCCACAGATGAACAGCTTCAGAATCCGTTCTGTAGAAGGGAAGCTCCTTGATTTTACGATGCAGCAAGGCATACCCCTTAACGCCCTGTTGCGGCGTCTCCTGGAACCTTTTAGCCTCTCTGGCTCTGGCTAAACTTGATACGTTGCTCATTGCCGTTTCTCCTTCGCTTTGTGTTCATCCAGAATCTGCCTCAACTTCTCAGCAACCTTCGGATTGAACGCTTTGCAGAATTCGACTCGGGCAAGGTTTTTGTGCAATTCCGCCTGGTACATAACGTGTTTCTTTGGCATAATTACTCCTGTGAATTGATCCAGTCATTTCGCATCAGGCCTCGAAGCTGTTGACGCAGCTATTCGGGGCTTTTTCTTTGGTGAGAATGCTTGCCACCTGTCTGGCTAAATGAGCCATCTCGTCATCAACAACACCCCATTCCAGTACTGCAAGAAGCATTGATAGCTTGGGGATCCAGTCTCGTTTCCAGCGGCTTATCTGAGCTTTATCAACCCCGACAGCTTCAGCAGCTTTCTCTGTGCCGATTAAGGCGATCTTGTTAAGCAAGGCGCTTTCAATGCGCAGTGCCTCGTTGCGTTTCTTTGCGCGTTCCATCAGTTAGTATTCCGTTTGTTGGTTAAGTAGTTACGTGACATTGCGGTATGCATCGTCACTTGTGCTTTGAAGTCCCCGCGTTGACGGCGGGCTAGATTGTGTAAAGAGCGGTGTTGCTTAAGCTGCCGAAGCGCGCTGTGGTGCAAAAACTAAGCTTTCCTTCTTCACCGGTTGGTAATCGGTGAATTTATTTGTGGCTTCCTCAATTGCTTGGGCTTTGCCTGGTGATGCTCGGCGGAATCCATATGCAATTTGGTCGAGGTAGCCAACAGATGTGTTCGCTAGTGCAGCAAGGCTGATCCAGTCTTCAGCTGAAGATTCCTTGCGCCAGCGGAGCAGTTCATTACCCATTGGTGCCTCCTGTTCAATTACAAGGTTAAGTTTAGCGTTATGCTAAATAACTAACAAGCAATATTTAGCAATATGCATATTTATCGCGTTGCTAAATAGTGTGAGAATCAAGCCATGGAAAATAAAAGCATCAGAAAAACCAATCTCAATAACCTCCTGCAGAGGCACCTTGAGAACGATGGCAATACAAAGGCTGGATTTGCAGAGCTTTTGGGCATCAGTGCGTCCCAATTTAGTCAGCTGCTTGGTGAAAATAGCGTTAGAAACATCGGGGACAAGATGGCGAGGAAGATTGAAGTGGCGCTAAAGCTGCCTAATGCCTGGCTTGATTCCATCCATGAAGATCAACCACGAATTGATGCTAACGTCTCAAATCCGAGAGACTACAAGCAGACTGCGCGCTACCCGGTTCTAAGCAAGGTTCAGGCTGGCGCTTGGGATGAGGCCTGTGAACCCTATACGATTAAGGATGTCGATATGTGGCTAGAATCAGACGCACATACGCAAGGGGATGCTTTCTGGTTGCAGGTGGAAGGTGATTCGATGACAGCCCCGATCGGGCTAAGTATCCCGGCCGGAACATATGTGCTGTTCGATACGGGACGGGAAGCGGTGAATGGCAGCCTGGTTGTGGCGAAGCTGACTGATGATAACGAAGCCACGTTCAAGAAGCTAATCATTGACGGCAGCCAGAAGTACCTGAAGGGACTAAACCCACAATGGCCTATGGTGCCAGTCAACGGGAACTGTAAGGTTCTGGGTGTAGCGATCGAGACGAAGATGCGGCTCGTTTAAAGCTAAATAGCTGACTGAGAAATTTGGCTAAAGATTTTGCGGCATTTGCCGAAAGAAAACACAGCGCGCATGCGGCGAAGACCGCACGCATAACCATTTCAGGGGAAATGGCCGATCGGGGTCAATATTAGATAGGAATCAATAAGTTATGCCAAATAGTGATGAAGGCAGATCCCTACAACAAATGCAGCTATTTCCCGTTGTAGAAGTCATTTCTGATGATATACCAATGGGAGTTCTTAATGATGGAACTCCATATTTAACGCTTTACGGTCTCGCTAAACTTTGTGGTATTGATGACACTCCGTTAAGGGTTTTCACATCAAATTGGAAATTAAATAAACACAAACCGCGTGGACAAAAGGTAGCATCTTATCTTGCAGAAAAGGGCTATCCGAACATTGATAGGCTTTATACAAGAGTGATCAATAGCTCCAACGTTGAAACTCATGCTTACCCTGATTATGTATGCATGTCTATCCTCAGATATTACGCAATGGATGCGGAAAACTTCGATAGATCAATTGCCATAGGTAATTTCGTGCGACTTGCAGAGTACACGCTCAAGCGCATGATTTATGAAAAATCAAATTACAATCCAAACGCAGCAATTGATGTCTCTTTTGAAAATTATCGAGCCAGGATTAAACTCAACGATCAAATCCCTACATCTCATTTTGCTGTTTTTCGTGAAATAGCAGACGTAGCCATGAATTTGATAGGCGGCGGGTTTCCAATGGATGACACGACTTCATTAGATGGTAGCGTTGGCATCCACTGGGCTAGATATTGGGCGGCCAATCGTCTCGCTGAAAAGTATGGTGAAAGAATCCAACATCAACATCTTTTCCCTGACAACTACAGGCAGTCTGCTGCGAATAAATATGTAAAAGCGTGGATTTACCCTATCGAGGCGCTAGGTATATTCAGGAAGTGGCTCCATGATAATTATGCTATGGATAAATTGCCAAAGTACCTTGATACAAAAAACGTAGGAGATGTAGTAGCACTCCTTGAATCTGTAAGAAAGCCAACATTGCCTAATTGACATTAGAGCCCATGAGAAAGATCGTAAAGTCTGGCCACAGTGCTGAGTTTTTCATGCCCGTACCGCCCGTAGCCCGCCACTCAGCGGGATTTTTACACTTACCTTATGAACAAAAAACTATCACTACTGTTCAAGAAAGAACGATTCAACCTGAAGCCTTGGGAGCCAACACCCCTTGCAGGCCTTCACCGAATAGCCGCTAAATGCAGGCGGGATGAGATCGCAGAGATACACATCAGATTGCGGTATTTTCAGGCAGAGCGAGCAATGACGCCCGAATGGGATGGCGACACTCAGGACGATATCTGGAAAGCTTGCAATGAACTTCGACAGATACTTAAGTTGATCCCTTAACGCTAAGAAGCCCGCCAGTGTGCGGGCTTTTTTGTGCCTATAGATCCCCGTGAAAAATAAATTCCTTTCTAAATCATTTAGCTAAACCCCGACATCTAATTATTTAGCATTTTGCTATTGCTAAACATTTAGCATAACGCTAAATTAAATCCCATCAGCAGGACGCACTACTCACCAGGACGGTGACGCTCTTTAACAACATTGCAGCGCTGACAAAGCGCCAACCAACCAAACGAGATGGGTTTGGACTGTCTATCGGTTAACTAATCGACAGTACCAAAACCACTTCAGGAGGCAACCATGACAGTTATCACTTACGGCACATCCGTTAAAGAGACCGCTAAAACACGCCGCCATGCTCGTCGTCGTGCGGTGGCAATGGATCGTGAACGCATCGAATCAATCATCGACACAGCTTTCGGCATCGAGCCGGAGGTTGTGGCAATCGAAGTTAAGCACATCAGCCGCATCGAGAAAGCAGTTATCTCCCCTTCTCTGCGTGACAGGCGTGAGAGCACATCACAGTGCTTACCAGAAATCGCGATATTCGCTGCAGGGTATCGCAACTCAAAAGACATCGTAACGGCGAGGTAACGCATGATTGAGCAGCTTAATTTTTACATGCATCAGGCATCACCTGAGCTCCTTGAAAGCCGACGCGAGTACATTGAGCGCGTCATTGTTTTCAAGCTTAAGCGCGGCATCGAAGAACAAAAATCATGGTCACCTGAGCTATTAAGCGAGGCAGGCTCTCAGGAGCTAATTACCGCATATGCACAGGGGCTCAAATTTTTCACAGAGAATGGATTTAACGCTGAGGCTGCCTAACCCGCAGCCATTTTTATTGGAGGCTCCATGATAAGCACTGGTAACTACATTTTCGGCTGGCTGGTGACTGGTGTGTTGATGGGGCTGGGGTTTATAGCAGTAAAATGAGTGACACCGTAAAGCCGCCTACTCAGACGGCTTTGAGGTGCTACGCACCAACGCTGTGAAGTTTCAAATGATAGAGACAGAACAGGATGCGATTTGGCCGCTTAGTGCGGCCTTCTTTTTTACCAAAATTCAGGAGACGGAAATGACTGAAGCTACCGATTTAGCAGTGCTTGAGATTAAACCTGAACAGGCTCCGGCACTGTATGTACCCAATGGCCTCGACGCTTACCTTGAGCAGATTCGCCAGCAGGTTAACGAAGTGCCTGACCTGAGCACTGCTAAAGGCCGGGCACGCGTTGCATCACTGGCGGCTCAGGTATCACGCAGCAAGACAGCAATTGAGAAGCCGGGTCGTGACTACCTTAAGCGCTTAAAAGAGGCTGTGAAGCCTGCTGAAGCAGAGATTAAGCGGTTCGTTGATGCCTGTGACAACTTACGCGATCTGACGCGCAAGCCACTCACTGAGTGGGAAGAGGAACAGGAACGAATCGCAGCTGAGAAAGCTGCTGAAGATGAGCGCCTGCGCATTGAAGCCGAGCAGAAAGCTGCTGAAGAAGCACTGAAAAAGCAGATTGAGTCCGATCACGAAATGGCTCTACTGCTGAACGATAAGTTCGACCGCGACGCTGCAGAAGCGAAAGCCGAAGCAGAGCGCCAGCGCGCAGCACACGAAGAAGAGATTCGCCGTCAGGCTGTTGAACAGGCTCGCATTGAAGCAGAGCAGGCAGCACAGCGTGAGCGTGAAGCAGCGGCAAAGCGTGAAGCCGAGCTGCAGGCAGCCAAGGAAAAGGCAGAGGCTGATGTTAAAGCCGCTCAGGAGCGCGCAGAGCGTGAAGCCAGAGAGGCGCAGGAACGAGCAGAGCGACAGGCGAAGGAAGCGCGTGAGAAGGCAGAGCGTGAGAAGCAAGCCGCTATCGAAGCTGAGCAGCGCAAAGCCCGTGAAGCAGAAGCCGCCCGCCTGGCTGAAGAGAAACGAATTGCTGACGAAGCGGCCGCCCGTGCTACTGATGTTGCTTACCGCAAAGCAGTTAACAACAAAGCACTGGCAGACTTAGTCGCTGTCGGCCTCACAGAAGAAATGGCACGTATCGCAATCACAGCGATCGCCAAAGGCGAAGTTACTGCCGTCCGCATCACTTACTAATCCATCACCGACACCAAGGAACCCACGATGAACTATGCCATCGCGGGCGGCGCCATCGTGGGCGCTGCTCAGCTAGACGAATCACTGCTCGACACCATTACACGGCGCCTCCGCACTGGCTGGCGCAACCTTATCGACACTCTGAATCAAAGAGGCCAGCCATGAAATCACGTTACTTTACGAAAGCTCAGGAGCTTTCAAGAGAGGCTCATCTGTTCGGCGACGGTGCCAAGTGGGCTATGGCAATGCGGTTACTGCGGAGAGCGATGCAATGAACAGATTCGCACATTACGACCTGATAGAGCGCCATAACGAGAGCGTTGAAGCTGCGACAGTGGAAAGGGATGAATGGATTCGAAGCAAAGCCGATCAGTTAGCTGGCTTCTTCCCTCAGTGCGCCATGGACTTTTACCCGAAAAGTAAAGGTGGATTCAATCCTTATCAGGTCGGCCTCGACTCAGACGAAGCGCAGGACGCTTACGCAGATTTTGTTGATGCTGTTTGCCTTGCTAAGGCGACCAAGCTTCGAATAGAAGCGGAGTTTATGGGGGAGGTGGCGTAATGCAGCCGGGCATCTATTACGACATCAGCAACGAGGACTATCACAGCGGTCCGGGCATAAGCAAATCACAGCTGGATGACATTGCGATTAACCCGGCCATATTCCAGTGGCGCAAGGAAGCGCCGGAAGACGGAGAGAAGAAGGCGGCGCTGGACATGGGGACGGCGCTGCACTGCCTGCTACTGGAGCCTGAAGAGTTTGATAAGCGGTTTATCGTGGCTCCGGCATTCAACCGGCGAACCAATGAAGGCAAGGCAGACGAGCAGCGGTTCCTGAAGGACTGCGAGAGCTCGGGAATGACGGTCATGGATGCCGAGCAGGGCCGGAAGCTGAAGCTGATGCGCGCCAGCGCCTTCGCCCATCCGGCGGCACGCTGGCTGCTTGAAGCTGAAGGTCATCAGGAAGCGTCAATATACTGGAATGACGAGCAGACCGGCGAACTTTGCCGTATCCGTCCGGACAAGTTCCTGTCGGGCCAGCCCGTTATCGTCGACGTGAAGAAAGTGGCGGATATGTCCCGCTTTGCCCGGCACGTTGAAGAGTTCCGATATCACGTTCAGGACGCCTATTACCGAGAAGGATTCAGTAAGCACTTCGGTGAATATCCACTTTTTGTTTTCATCGCAGTCAGCGAGGCGATCGACTGTGGCCGGTATCCGGTTCGCACCTTCCAGCTGCAGGAGGACGATGTTGCCGTGGGCTACGACCTGTTCCGCCGCAACCTCGATACCTATCACGAATGCATGCTGTCAGGTAACTGGGGCGGCATCGAAGAAATTACACGCCCGGACTGGGCCAAGAGAAAGGATTACGCATGAGCAACGATATCATCACCGCGCCAGTCAATGAGGCTGACACCAAGGCGGCAATTTTCAGCCCAAGCGGCCTGCACAAGCTTCAGGCTTTTGCCGAAGTCATGGCACAGGGTAAAGCAACGGTTCCTGCTCACCTGTCCGGCAAGCCGGCTGACTGTCTGGCGATCGCATTACAGGCCGCTCAGTGGGGAATGAACCCTTACGCGGTGGCGCAGAAAACGCACCTGGTTAACGGCACGCTGGGTTATGAGGCTCAGCTGGTCAATGCGGTAATCACGAGCTCAACCGCCGTTCAGGGGCGCTTCAAGTACGAATACGGCGGTGACTGGGAGAAGTTTAAGCCGGGAGCTACAAACGCCTCGAATGAGCGCGGCCTGTCTGTACGCGTCGGCGCAGTGCTGCGAGGTGAAACAGAAATCACGTGGGGTGAGCCGCTTTACATGGAGTATGTCACTACGCGCAATTCCCCATTGTGGAAGACGGCACCAAAGCAGCAACTGGCATATCTGGCTGTTAAATACTGGGCGCGCCTCTACTGCCCGGACGTGATTCTCGGTGTTTATACCCCGGATGAGTTTGAACCGGCGCAGCGAGCAGAACGCGATGTCACCCCGGCACGCAGCCGCGCTGACCTGAACAACCTGATTAACAGCAAACCTGAAACGCAGCAGCCCGAGCGCGAAATTAACCCGGCGACGAATACCAGTGCAGCAGCGCGCACGCCGGATGAGTTGCTTGCCGATTTCACCGAAGCGTCTGCCAATGCCGATTCCGTTTCAAGCCTCGATCGCTTCTACAAGTATGCAGCACGCATGCTGGCAAGTGAGGCTGAAACGCTCGAAAAGGCTACCGATGTTTATCTGCTTCGCAAGGCGGAGATTGAAGAGGCTGGAGCGTAACCATGCGAAAACTCGCTCAGTACAGGCGCAACAATCACCCGAACAGCGGATTCAAAGAGAAAGTCACCTTCCAGCTATCAAAGCGACCACAAACAGGGCGCGAGTTAAGCGCCTTTTTTCATATGACTCTCGGTGAGTTTAACGGGCTGATGCGTGGGTGCCTGCGCGGTAAGACTGCGGTGATTGAGGCGTCCAATCCGGTTCCGGTGGATGGCTGCACTGACTACACCTACACGCTTATCAGCACCAGTCGCATCACGCCAGACAGACCGCAAACCATGCTCATCAGCCGCCGGTCACTTGCAGAACGTGGCGAAGATAAGCGCCAGCAAAACATCATCGCAGCCGAAAAACGGGCGCGCCTCATTAAGCATGGCTTGTATGTGGGCTGCCTGGACTAACTATTTTCGCCGCGGCATTGAGACTGACAGCGGCATAAGGGGTAAGAGAATGAGCGCACATTGCGATGATTGCGGATGCCGTAAGGTTTCCGGCTACTGCACAAACTGCCACGAGGAAGCGTATATCGCTTTCGAGCAGGCTCCGGATATGCAGTTCAGCGAAGAGTTCATGCAGAAAGCATGGGATCAGGAATCACAGCGCGCAGGAGAGCCATCATGAATAAATGCCCGAATTGTGGAGCCGTTCCATTTAACAGGCTTAAGCCATATTTCTGGGAATGCCACGTTTGTTCAACCAGATTTAAAGGTGACTGGTAATGAATTTTAAATTGTGGCGATTTATCTGGTCAAAGGTATGGGCTTTGAGCGAACGATCTGGTGTAGGTTTAGGTCTTTTCGCACCCTGGGTTTTTCATCAGATTATCGGTTGTGATAAGGAAGTCAATAAGGAGTCATCATGACAAACGAACATAAGGGTAACCTGACCGTACTGTGCAAGATTGAGATTAAGCGCTGGAAGGCGGCATCAGAATCGAATCCTAACATGCGCTATATGGTCGAGCTGATGGAAATAGCACTGGCATCTCTGGAGGCGGAGCCGGAATACAATACCAGTGATGCCGAAGACGTGCACCTTGACGTATCCAAGGCAGCTTTTGACAGGTGCCACCCCGACTATCGATGGGTATCTTACACCGCGCCGCCAGTTCCGGAGGACTGGAAGCAGCGCGCAGAAGCAGCGGAGGCTGCTGTCGATACATGGCGCAAAGAGTCGGCGTATAACCTGCAAGGTAAAAACGACGCTCGGGAGTACATCCGCGAGCTGGAAGGAAAACTGGAAGCATTGGAGAAGCAGCAGCCGGTTGCATGGTTGGTTCTTAATTCCAGTGAGGGCTATGTTGAGCGAAACCCTGACGTGGTTGCAAACCTCGAAGGTGCTGGTCTTACAAAGTGTAAACCGCTCTATCTTGGCCCCTAGTTTTCAGGTCACTTTCTAACCGATATACTCCGGCTCGGAGGTATCGCTATGTCTGATTACGATGAACTTTCCGAGGGTATCTATCAGGAGGCCTGCCGTATTGTGGGCCAGCTATGTTTCATGCTGGCTGAGAACGATGCTGAGACTGACCGGGAGCAACTGGTCTTCCAGCTCCAGATGCTGCTTGACCTCATGCAGGAATACGCCAGCGATTACACCATGGCCTTAGAGATGGCATTAGAGCAACTTTCGAAGAAATAGCGATATACTCCCCACAGGAGGACATCGCCATGTCACATAATCTAGCAGCACGCAGCAGAGAAGAGCGCGACAGGATTAACTTGGATTTAGCCGCGTCAGGAGTAGCGTACAAGGAGCGCATGAATATGCCGGTTATCGCCATGGAGGTGGAGATGCAGCAGCCGGAAGCGCTGAAGGATTATTTCAGGGAGCGTTTGCAGCATTACAGGAACGTTGCGCTGCAGTACCCGCGCGGCACTGACCCGGTTTATCAGAAGGAGGAAGGAAAGTGAACGAGAATGAGCAAAGGGAGCTTATCGCTTCTCTTTTTGAGGAGCTGGTCATTGCTAACGGCCTGATAAAAGAGATTTGCACCGAAAGAGAAATCCCACTGCCATCTGCTTCTCTGGAGCGAATGGAAAAAGCTATATCACACGCACGGCGTGAAATGTCCCGCTAACGTAGATTAACCATCATAAGAACCTCGCCCCGGCGGGGTTTTTTATTGCCTATAGGAAACCAAAATGCATATTGAAATCGGCGACAAATACACAGTAGAAGGCGGCGCTAACGACTTCATCCTGTACGTGAAGAGCATCGTTAAGCATGGCAAAACAGCCGGGCAGGAAACTCAGCAGCGCCTCGGGTACTACTCGAAGCTGGAGCATCTCATCCGCGCCCTCATCAACCATGAAATCCGCACCGGCGAGGCTAAGACGCTGCAGGAAATGCAGGACCAGATTACCTACATCTCTATCTGGTGTGAGAAAGCATTTGCGGAGGTAGAGCATGTCTGACGAATTAGACCAGGCCGCAGCGCTTGAGGAACTGGAAAGAACCATCGCCCTCGCTAACCGTAAACGCCCGGAGATGCAGTTTACCGGCGCCTGCTATAACTGCGAGGAGTCAGTATATAAAGGCTTCTTCTGTTGCCCGGAGTGCTGCGAGGACTACCAGCGCATTGAGCGCGCTAAACAACAGAGGAGAGTGGCATGAGTATTGAGTGGAATGGAGAGGGTTTGCCGCCGGTTGGTTGCGAGTGTGAGGCCAAAATGCCAAGACTTGACTCGCCACTATGGGGTTGGCGGCGGGTTAAGGTGGTAATTTCAGGCATGGTGAAGGCGGAAAATGAATGCCTCGTTTATGACGTCGAAACAACAAGGCCAGCATGGGCTGATGAGTTCCGCCCCATCCGCACCGAAGAAGAGCGCAAGCGTGATGAATTCGCAAAATCACTTTGCGACCATCTTGATGACCTAACTGAGTGGGATTCTCCAGTCGGTAAAGTTCATGCTCTGGCTATATACGACGCCATAGCCGCTGGCAAAATCCCCCACATCACCCTGAAGTAACCCCCATCCACCCTATTCACTATCGCGCTCTGCGTGAGGAGTTGTTATGTCTGAAGTAAGCATATTGGATATGTGCTGCGGCTCGCGCATGTTCTGGATAGATAAGCAGGATGACCGAGCAGTCTTCGCCGACCGCCGGGAAGAGCAGCATGTTTTATGTGACGGTCGCACGCTGCAGATAAGCCCTGACATCATCGCTGATTTCCGCGCGTTACCATTTGCTGATAACACATTTGCTCAGGTTGTGTTTGATCCACCTCATTTAGATAGGGTCGGCGAAAATGCCTGGATGAAAAAGAAGTATGGCGCTCTGGATAAGAAGACGTGGCCAGACGATATCCGCGCAGGCTTCGCAGAAGCATTCAGGGTGTTGCGTCCGCACGGTACGCTGATATTCAAATGGAACGAAACACAGATTCCCGTCAGCAAAGTTATCGCTCTGACCGACCAAAAGCCAACCATCTGGCAGCGCACTGGCAAAAGCGACAAGACGCACTGGATTCTCTTTCTTAAGCCCGCGGCATGAACACCATCTGTGACATCACCCCCGGCGAGTTCACTCTGTGGCTCGTCGTTTTTATTTTTATCGTGCTGGTCTGGAACTGGCCGTATAAGGAGTAGATATGGAAACCTATGCCCTGTCTATGGATGAGGCGTGCGCGTTCCTCGGCATTTCCCGGCCTACGTGTCAGCAGTGGATTCGTACCGGACG
>Ga0308168_1001417_pt1 | contig 21960 bp, 19 predicted proteins | sample PhyCR2_FD_202133 | JGI IMG/M metagenome (GOLD analysis project Ga0308168, IMG submission 202133) | Phyllosphere microbial communities from UC Gill Tract Community Farm, Albany, California, United States - DLSLRC.R2 | ecosystem: Host-associated > Plants > Phyllosphere > Unclassified | place: USA...
TATAGCTGGTCGGAATCGCGTTTTTTTCAAACTGAACGGTCTGTATATAGAACTCGGTTCCGACAGGGATGTTATTTGTGTCGACATCTTCTGGCATAGCGTAAATCTGAGCCGCATAAACTCCTGCTGTTGCACCAGTGAGAGTCGCTGTAGCATAGGTATAACCGTCACTTCCGGTTTTCGTTGTCACGCTTAAGCCGCCCGAGGTTCCAGTAGTCGCCCCGGTGCTGAAGAGAAATCGAGCCTCCCCAAAGAAGGTGGAATCCTTCACGATGCGGAATCTAAATCTACCGTAAGTGCCTTTAAATCTAGCGGAAACGGTGAAGGCATCTCCATCGGCTAGAGATACGGCACTGCTCTGAATGATCACGAGATTATTTACTGCATTATTGCAGATAGCCTTCATGGTCACTGCCTGAGTCGTCCCGTCATTTATTGCCGTGGCTGTCAGCGATGCGGCTTTGCCAGCCCACTTAGTAGGATCGTCACTGTTCAGGAAATAATTGGTGCTCTGACCTTCCATTAACAAACCGTCTCGTTCAAAACGTGGCTCGTTAATAGCGGCGATCTGCAATACACCGGATTTGTCGATATACGTTGCGGTCGAACTACGGGTAAATGTCATCGACTTTGACGACAGCTCAAGTACCTGACCCGAAATTGTCAGCGTGTCATATGGCGCAAAGCCCGCGAGCAGGCGCAGATCGTCATTAAGAGGTGCCCAAACGTCAGGGAAAGGTGCGGCTTCATAGGGCACAGACGTCAACAGTTGCGCGGCGGCCAGTGATGCTGCGGCACTGCTGGCGCTGGCGGCTGCGTTGGTCTCCGACGTTTTGGCATTCGTCTCAGAGGTTTTCGCGTTGGTTTCTGAGGTTTTCGCATTTGTCTTTGACGTGTCAGCAGCGGTGGCGCTGCTGGCCGCCGCATTTTTTGACGTGTTCGCGTTCGTCTCTGACGTTTTTGCGTTCTTCTCTGACGTTGCAGCTGCCGCGGCGCTGGTTCCTGCTGCACCCGCCTGGGCGATCAGCTTCGACCAGCTGGGACCCGTCTTTTTCGAGCCGTCTGCCAGGGTTACGGTGACGTCACCGGTGCCTGATAAAATCAGGTCCTGGTTGATGATACTACCTTGCGCCAGGCGAAACCCTTCTGTGACGGCTTTCGCCAAATCGTCATCAAGTGTGGCCATTCGTGATGTCCTTAAAATAAAAAACCCAGCCGGAGCTGGGTTATTGAGGTGTGGTTATGAGGGTCAGGAGGAGAAAGAGCCGGTGCCGCGCGTTACCGTCATTGTCGGGGCGGTAACACCGACCGACGCATTACTGGAAGTAACGGTGATGCTGGCGTCGATACGCTGGCCGCCCATGCCGGACGCCGCATGTCGGGCGGTGAGCCATACCCCACCAATGGGGACATCGTAGTTAATCGTGCGGGTGTTGCCTGCAATGACCATCTGCACGGTGGCCGTGACCGCACCTGTAATCCCTCGCACGTAGATCATCGCCTCCACAACGGCGTTTTTGCCGAGTCCGTTATTGCTGGAATCGGTGTAATGCATGTTCACGGTCGCAGTTGCGATGCCGTTTGATCTGCCGGTGGCGTCGGGGAATACCCCAGTGTTTGCCACGTCTCCAATGAAAGACGTTGCCTCTACGGTGCCCTTAAAGCTGCCGTCCGTCGCGTAAACCGTCCCGGAAAAACTCCCGTTAGTGGCATAGACTGTTCCTCTAATCGTCACGCTATTGAAATATGCCGATCCATCCTTACGGATACACCAGCCGCGCCCATTCGGGTCCCAGGGCCCGAGATCGTTCCAGTCACTGGAGCTGATCTGGTAACCGATCTTGGCGTTATCGATGGACCCGTCCTGGATAAACACCGAACGCAGAAATACTTGGCCGCCGGTCGCCGCAAACACCAGCTCCTGACCCTTCGTTGTCGGGTTATACACTCCGAACGTATCGGCAGAAATAAGGAAGTTTGAGGATCCAGTGGCATCAATGCCCAGCTGAATCCCAGCGATGCGTTTGATGCCGTTGGCTTCAACCTGGACTTTAACGCCCCACTGCGCGCTCAGCTTGCCGTTGATATCTGCAACAGCCTGGCTGGTCGTCTGAACATTGGCGTTGGTATCGCCAATAGCAGCCGTCACCTGCTGAATGCTGGTCGCCGTGGCGCTCTCCAGATCCGTAACGGCTTTATCAATGCGCGTAATGGCTGCAGCGTTGGTCTGGCCGTTTTGCTCTACCGTGGCCTTAAGCGTGGTGACCTGCTCCGCCACTGCACTGGTTGCATCCGCCGCGGTATTCCGGACGTCGGTGATCTCGGCCATCGTTTTCGTTTCGCCAACGGCAAACGTTACGCGTTGATCCGAGAACGCTGTGAAGTTAGCGAGCGCATTAGTGACGTTGCCAACAATACCGGCATCCCTGCTGGCAGTATTGCCATCCACATCGACTTTCAGACTGTCGATGCGGCGGCCCAGCGCGCTGTCAGCAGTTGTGCGGGCCGTGGTTTCCGTGCTGATGTCAGCCGTATTCTTGTCGGTAGCAGCTTTAACGGTATTCAGGGCCGAGGTCTGCGCTTTATCGTTATCAGCGACAGCTTTGGTGACCGTTGTGATATCTGCGGTGTTTTTGCCGACAGTCACCTGCAGTCCCGAAAGCGTGGTGGCCTGAGCCTCCTGCTCAGTTGTCAGCGTCGCCAGCTCCTGTGTAACGGAAGCCTGGTTAGCGTTAACGGTCGATTCCAGCTTCTTCCGCTCTGTCACCTCTGCTTCCTGCGCCGTGATGCGCGCCTGGCGTTCGGTATACATCAGGCCCGATGCCAGTTTAGACGGGTCGTCGCCGGTATATCCGCCCCGGATCTGCGTCGCAAGCGTTTCGCGCGCCGCGGCTTCCGCCTGGTCACCAGATACCCGGGCTGTCGTTTCCTGCTGCAGCGCAGCCATACCCGCGCCGGGAGTCGGCCGCCCGATCGCCACCCAGTCAATCAGGAGGTAGTTAGTCGCATCCTGTTTACTGGACAGGTCCAGGCGGATTTGATTGATCGTGGTGTCAGCCAGCCACGGGATATCATCGCACTCAAGAGTGGCAACGCCGTCGGAGTTATACGCAGGCTCGGCTACCGTGAAACGGTTGGTATCATTGAAACCTGCCGTGTTTCGCCAGCGTATTTCCCCTGCCCATGCAGGCGAGCCCACTTTCTTTATACGCAGCTTCAGGAAACGATACGCAGCCGCTGTAATTGCCAGTGCCCCGGGAGACGTAACGTACGGATCTGAGGCATGGTTAGCCGGGCGCAGCCAGCCATCAACAATGGTCGGCGTGCCGTTACCTGTCCAGCCTTCTGCTGAAGAATCGAAATACCAGATTTTAGCCGGATCGAACTGCGAGCCTGTACCGGCTGACACCTGCGCGATCTGCTGCGCCAGCGAGTCGGTGGTGGTCTGAATCGTCTGGTTGACGTTGCTGATATCCGCGACGCGCTCGTTCTTCTCGGTCAGTAGCGCCTGCCCGCGGGCCGTTGCCTCGTCGGTGATGGCTTTCTTACGGTCAGTGACTTCCTGCGCCAGGCCCGCTTTCGTTGCCGCCGATTCCGTCGTCACTGTCTTGATGTCGTCACGCGCTGACTGGATATCGTCACCCAGATCCGTGATTTCCGAAACAAGATCCTTATAGGCGTCGGACTGTTTGATCTGATTATCGATATCCACCAGATAATCTGCGGCATCCGAGCTGCTGCTGCCCTGAATGAAGTCAGTCCAGGCAGACTGGTTGCCGGTGCGATCAACAAGCCGCGCCCGGTACCAGAACCCTACCCCTGCTTTCAGGCCCAACTGCTGGTAAATTTGCTGGGGATACGGCACGCCAGCCAACAGCATAGGGTTCGCACCGGTTGACACCGTGGAATACTGAATTTCTGTCTGCAGCGTATCGCCAGTGCCCGCAGGGAAATCCCAGTCCAGCTGCACGCCCCACAGCAATGGCGTGGTACGGAAATTAACTGGCTTTGGAACATCGCCCACCCGGCCTTTGAGATGAGTCAGCGTTGACGTTGCCCACAGGCTGGAGGCCCCGCCTGAGTTTATCGCCCGGACCCGTACGAGGTAATCACCTTCAAAGATCCCCGGCACCTCGATGTTGCGGAGTCCGGTTTGCGGGACGTTTACCCACTCGCTATCATTACGGCGCCACTGAGCCTGATAGGCGATCACATCGGCCTGCGGCTTACCGGCTTTATCCAGCGGTACATCCCAGGACGCCGCCAGCGTCGCTATGCGCTGCCCCTGACGCACAGACTCGTAACTCGACACCACGATATTCCCGGGCTGTGAGACAACCCCCGTGGGGATGAGGCTGAGCGGAGGGATATCCAGACGCGCGTTATGGTCAACGGCATCATATTTGGATGCGTTGTATTCCGCGCCGGTGATGGAATAAGTGTTCTCCTCATCGTTAAAGGTCAGGTTCGTGACGCGGAAATACTGTAGGCGCAGCTGCCCGGCATCGATGACGAATACGGCGTTTGGCGCTGGCGCTGCTGTGAACGGCGTGGCCACGATCAGCTGCGTGCCGTTGACCGCCTGTATAACCCGGCTTTCCACAATGCCACCCTGGGTGCGGATCATCAGTGTGTCACCCGCGACGGCGCTGGTACCGCGATCGGTTGTTACCGCTTTAAGCCCGGCGTTATAGTCCGTGAGGCGACCACCATAAACGCGCCCGGAAACGCGCTCATCAGCGAAGGCAAACACGGTGCCCGGCACATAGGCGAAGCCATCAAGCCCGGTTTGCAGCGTAATGATGCGATCGAGAGAGTTGGAATAAACCGCCCACCCGCCGCGGCGCTGCGCCTCGCTCTCGCGTGTACAGCCGATGGCCGTGAGCTGGGTCTGTTTGAATTTGAACTGCTTCACCAGCTCAGGAAACATTACTGCGGTAGTGCGGTCCTGATAATGGTTATCCGGGTCGCTGAAGTTAATCAGCGCGCTCGAGAATCGCGTCTTTTCGCTGCCGCTGGAATACGTTGGCTTACCCACCACTGATGCGCGGGTGAGGATCTGCAGCTTCGAGGTGTCTGCCGGCATATCAGAGACAACATTGAACATGTTGTTGCCCCAGAACGTCATGCCGTTGAAGCCAGCAGCGATATCCTTGATAACCTGCCACGCGTCGGCCTGCGACTGGATATAGACGTCAAACATGAATCGCGGCTCTGTGCCGGTTCCGCCTTTCCCGTCCGGTACTTTCTGGTCACAGCGCTGGGCGATGCGGTAGAGCTCCCATTTATCGAGCATATCCACCGTTACCCGGCGACCCAGGCCGAAGCGCGGCTCTGTCAGGACATCAAACCAGATCCACGCTGGGTTGTTGGTCCAGCCCCATTTGAAGGTGCCATCCCATGTACCACTGTACGTCCTCGCAACGGGATCGTAGTTCTGCGGGATGCGGATTACCCGGCCTTTCGGCTTGCAGGATATCTTCGGGATATTACTGAACGCTTTGGCATTGAATGACACATACAGCAGCGCGGTATGCGGGTAGCGCAGGCGGGCATCGATCACCTCAGTGATGGCCTGTACCTGCGTTTTGTTCTGTAGCATCTGGCTGGTGCTGTCGGCGGTATCCCGAACCACCCGGATCTGCCAGCCAGTGGTGGCTTTGGGCAGATTGATGCGGTGCGTCAGTTCGTATAGTGAGCTGAGTTTCTCCGTTACCGTTTTGGTGAGCACGGTACTGTATGCGCCGCCATCTACCGCAACGTCAATGTGGTAGGCAACGGTAGTGCCGACGATATCGCCATCGTTTTCCTGCTGCTGCAGACCGGTGATACCGATGCGCACCAGCACCGCATCAAGCTGAGTATTGCTGATAGCACGGGTCCAGGGAGTGGCCTTCGTCAGCGATACACCGATACTGGTCTCGTTCTCCACAGCAGGAAAACCGGGGATCGGCGTCTGCGTCTGCGTGCCGGGGCGAAAATCCCAGGAGACGTTCTCAAAGTTCATCGAGCCATCGGCGTTACCCAGCGGCGTGCCGTCGAGGAAAATCCGGGTCGCATCCAGCCCACCAGCAAACTCACCCTCGCCAAGCGCCAGCAGCATGCGGCAACGCGCCATAGATTGGGCTGAATCAGGCTGTTCCACGGGCGTGTGCTGCTTCTGGCTGCCACCCTTTGCACCAGTAATCGTTGCCATATTGCATCCATAAAAAAAGCACCCGAGTGGGTGCTAATTGAAGAGTGAGAAGCTGTCAGATGTCCTCTGCCACAATCCCTGCTGAAATAATGGCGCCGCCTATCTCGCGCTCGCCATACAGCAGTGCGACCGGGTTGCCCATTGCCAGCGTATTGACGGCGCCGCCAAAAGCATAACTGGGCTTATTATCGGGATCATCGCGTCCCTGTAGGCCTTTAGGCTGCGGCGAGAGCATCTGGTAAATGCCGCCGGCCATCATGCTGGCGCCACCGATAAGTAACGAAGGCGCGAATGCCTGCCCGCCTGGTATGAACGAAGCAACCACCCCAGCAACCACCATGACTGCCCCAAGTATCGTCTGGAACATACCCGCTTTTTTTGCCCCCTCCATCACTGGTGCAATTCGAATATCGCTATCCCCGGTCAGATCCCTGAAGTCATCCGCGCCGATGTTGCGCTTACCGCGGAACACTGCGAAAGTCATGCCGTTTTTTTTGGCGTTCATCAGGTAGCTTTCAAGCCCGTCGAAATTGATGCAGAGTGCCTTCACGGCCTCCGCCGAGGTCTGAACCGCCAGCCTGTGAACGCGGCCAAACCGGGCCCCCAGCGCCCCGTACAGGCGAATCGTGGTTAAACGCGCCATGGTTGAATCTCCTGCTGCAGGTCTTTGTGACGAACGCAGATCATGGTCCGGTCTTTGAAGTAGCCGCGGGCGTACGGCGTGACGCATGAAGGCTGGCCGTAAAGATGGTGCAGCAATTCGCCTTCTTCAGTGATGATCCCCGCGTGGTTCCACTTAGCCGACTCCACCTGCATGATGACCATGCAGCCGGGCGCAGGATCGCACTCGACAAACCCTTCCCGCTCCCAGTTCTCGAAATACAGGTTGTCCGGGTATTGGCTTTCCCACCATGGGTAATCCACCCGAAAATCGTTAAGCGTCACGCCCTGGATGGCGTGCCAGTCCATGACCAGCCCCCAGCAGTCGTGCGAACCCAGAATGAACGGGCGGCCAATCAGCGGGATGGCGTCCGGCGCTACCTCTGCATACTCATCGCAGTCGGGCGCGTAGATACCCCAAACCACGCCAGAGTTATTGCACTGCTGGCGATCGAGGTCTGAGGGGATAGGTCGTGCGCCGTCGCCCGGGTGGGAATGGATAACGCGGACAATCGTTCCGGCATCCTCAGCATTCGCCCAGTGCTCGCCGTCGATTCGGAAATGCTCTGTGGGGTTTTCGTGGCTATTCGGTACCGGGATGTAACGCTGACGCCGCCCTGACTGGATGACGAAGCCGCAGCACTCGCGCGGGGATTCCTCCAGCGCATGCGCGCGGATCGCCGCCATAATGGTTTTGTTCATTGGTATGTCCGGTTATCGGGAGAAGAGAACGGTTGCCGGGAAGCCGCCAAAATCGAGGTTTGCTGCGTTAGGCTCTGCCAGTCCGGCGCCAAACCGCTTACGGCAGTCACTGAGGCAGCCGCCGCATACATCCAGCGCCGGGTCAGCTACAGCATTGCCTTTCGCATCGAAATAAGCCGTACCGTTGTAGGTGCAGCCGTCGCCGCTGCGGTATTGCCCGCGTAGCGCCCATTCGCAGAGCGAGGTGATTTGCCGGGTGGGGATCACCAACCCCTGCAGGTCTGCCGGGCTGCTCATTGCCCACGACACCACCTCATCATCTTCTGAGGTTTTGGTATCCAGCCAGAAGGTTTGCAGAGAGAACGCCGTCGGATCCGCCGCAGGGTTTACGCCACCCGGGAAGTTCACCGCATCGAGGTAAATGGCATAGGTGTCGATGATGCTCACCTTCGCATTCACCATATCTTTGAACTGAAGGCACAGCGCGGTGATATGCCCGTCGAGGTTGGAAACATTGAGCTTCGGCTCAGCGGCCTGGTCAGTGGAGAGCGACAGGTCCGCTACCTGGAAGGGCCAGAATTCGTATGCGTTGCCGTTCCAGATTATCGGCTTCGGACCCAGCTTCGACTCGTCGCCGTTCGCCGCGTCAATCTCTGCTGGCGTGTGGGGGAATGGTGCGTAGTGAAAGCGGTGAATCCCGCCACTGAACTCGGAGGCGTCCACTTCGACCAGGCGGATCCTGCCCCCCGGTGCCAGCATCGCCGCCTGATCGACAAATGCCATTATGCATATACCCCGTAAGCCCGTTTGATTGTGAAGGTCAGCTCAGAGAATTTACTGTTTAGTTGGTTTTTCCGCACGGAGTCAGCGACAACCCGGTACAGCCCTTTCACTTCACCTGGCGGCGTGATGATGAAGGCCTTGACCGTGTGGGCCAGCAGGAAATCGCGGATCGTGTTCACTTCCGCCTCTGCGCCGACATGCTTCATCGGTACTTGAATAGCCGTGGAGTTAATGCCATTTTCGGCCACCTGCTCATAACCGTCGCCAAACTGCGCAGTGCGTAGCGACTGGCCGTATTCAACAGGTCCGGCACCGAGCTGCGAGCGCCAGCTGTAGGTTTCAACTGCCATATTTGCTCCATAAAAAAAGCCACCCGAAGGTGGCTTATCAGTAATAAGTAGTAGATTAGCGGTTTTCACAACCAAGCTGAGACTTGTCGATAATCTGCGTGCCTTCGACACGGAAACCATATGTGCCGAAAAGAAATGCGTGGTTTAACTGATAGATAACAACATCGCTTAGACCTACGGAACACTTATCTTTTTCAATAGCTCGATCCATTGCTGTTTTAACGCTTGGAATGCCCAATGGGAAAATGACAATAGGAGCTTTGTCTTCACCAGTCACACGTTGACCTTTTTCAAACTTAGCTGCGTTCAGGTTGTAGTTTTTGGTACTTCCTACGGTCATATCAGCAACACGAACAGTACAGCCAGACAGCATTAAAGCCCCAAGAGTTAAAGCAACTACCTTCTTCATTTTACGTTTCCTTTGATTGCAATCGGAAACATCTTAACATGATGAATAATATGATCAAAAAAATCGAAGCGGGCTATGCGCCTTTAGTGAAGTTGTAGATCATGCCACCCGGCTTAAGATGTTTTTGAACCACCTGCAGAGCAGCTTTCTGCATTTCTTCAGCGAGCGCACGCCCCATAGCATCGCCAGAGCTGGAGGTTTGGGCCGTAGCGGTGCCGCCAGCATCCACGTTGATGGTGGTATTAATCACAGGAGCCATACCGCCACCGCCTTGCGCCCTGACGCCCAAGCGACCAGATGAATCACGCGTCAGCGGCATGATAGCTTCAGCACCGGCCTCAGCGAAGACACCGCCTTTGGCAAACTTAGACGCCCCCTGGAACGCAAAGTACTGAGGTGAATCGTAAACGCCATTCACATACTTACTGAGCCCAGGTGATTCATAGACACCACCTTTAGCATTGAACGTAACGCCAGAAGCTGCGCTGGCATAAGCGCCGCCAGGTGTTGAACCGCCACCAGCACCGCCGCTTATCCATCCCATAGCGGCCTGAACCGCATAGGCCACCATCAGGCGGTTTGTCACGTCTAGGATCATCTTAAGCATCGATTTGCCAAACTCTTTGATGGAGGCTTTGCCTGTCATCATGAGATCGGTCAGCATGTCAGACAATCCCGTCAGCGTTGAGCTGGCTACGTTCTTCACGGCGTCATAGGTATTGGTAGCTGCATCCAAATACTCATTCCATCCGCTGACCGAGCCTGATTTCCAGTCGCTTCGCAGCCTCTCCTCTTCGGCGTAATAATTCTTAAGCGCAGCCAACTCCTTCTGATAGCCATCGCTCTCAAGGTCACCACCGCTATTAAGCCACCCTTGCCGTAGTTGAGCCTCTTCCCTTAAGCGCTGGGCCTGCCGGCTACTCAAGCCAGCGCTATCGTTTAATGCAGCAGTCTTTTCCGCCATCTGGGTGACGTATTTCTGAGAACTGTCCTGCAACCGATTCAGTCGTTCCTGAATAGCAATCTGATCACCAAGACCTGCATTTAGTTCCGCTTGAGCCAGCACGCGATCTTTGGTAGACAACAGGGATTGCTCATCCTTGGATAATGCTCGAGTCTTGGATGCCTCCTCTAGAATGCTGAATTTCGACATCAGCTCCCATTGTTGCTTGCGCTGCTGGCTGATCACATCGTTTAGGTCACGATGATCCTGAAGCGTTTTGAGCTGCGCTTGTAACGAGAGGGTTTCGGCATTGGTACTGTCAAGGCTGCGCGTACCGGTATCAATCTTAACCGCGGGAGTTTTTGGCGTTTTGGCATCCGCATAGCGCTTCTCTATACCAGCTTTAATCATCTGGTATTCGGAATCAGTATATTTTGCCCGGTCAGCGGCAAGCTGTTTAAGCTCACGGGCACGCTTTACGGCATTGGATTCAAATTGCTCAAGGTTGTTATTTCGACGCTGCGACGCTTCGAGATCGCGCTGGTTTGCCTCGGCTTCCTTTTCTTTCTGCTCGGCGGCCTGAGTTTGCAGGGCCAGTGTTTTTTGTAATGCACTGATCTGCGATTTGGTCGAAGCAACCAATGCCTCCTGATCCTTGCGGCGCTGAGCGGCAGCGGCATCTTGGAAGTTACTGCTTTGCCGCCCAAACCCGTAATCAGGGCTTGCTGCAGCGCTATTCTGTAACGTGGTGAGCGTTTCCTGCTGCGCCTTAAGTCGCTCTTTGAGACCCTTCAGCGTATCCTCAGGCGTGACCTGGCGCCCCACGTTGAGCATCTGATCCCAGGCTGATGCCGCTGAGTCCTTAATCGCTTTCCACAGTCGCTCAATATCCCCCAAATTTTCCTTAATCTGGGTCGTACGACTCTTCATGGTGCTGGCGTAGGTATCGATAGCCAGTTTCGCCGCCCCGGTCGCATCTCCCTGCTTTTGGAGAGCAACAATCTGATCGTAAATGGTCGCGTTCAGATAGTGATATTGCTCATTCAGGGCGATTGAAGCTTTGACTGGGTCATCAGCAAGCCGCTTGAAGTCAGCGATCGTTTTATCGATAGCCTGACCGGTAGCGCTCTGCATTGCCACAGCAGAGGCTGCAACCGACTCAAGTGCATTACCCTTAAACGCGCCAGTGCCCAGCGCGGCGGCAATGGCCTGCGCAGCAGCAGAAATCTTACCCGCGCTTCCACCAATGCGTTCGGCCATATTGGCAAGGTCGGCTGATGTTTTTCCGGTGTAGTTCCCGGTCAGCAGTAACTGCCGATTAAATTCACTCGCCTCCTGGCTGCCCTGGTACAACGCTATCGCCATCGCCCCGGCCCCTACGACCAGTGAAGCGATCCCAACGGTAAGTGGGTTAACGAAGCCAATCATTGTGCGGAGGTAGTCAACAACCCCAGTGAGTGCCCCCTTTACACCACCAAACTGGTCTTTAATCTGCCCGCCCTGCTGGAGCAGGATCAGGAACGGAGACTGCCCACCGGCCAGCTGCGTGGCGATATCGGTGAACTGTGCTGGTAGCGTGCGCATTGCCGCGCTGTACTGGCCTACAGAAATACCAGTGCGGCGTGCGGCGGCCTCCTGACGCGATAATGCCTCAGGCAGCACGTCAGCCACGCCAGAGAGCCTCTCACGCGTCTGGTTGAGGATGGTGTTGAAGTGATCAAACTGAGCGCTGTTGATACGCCCCGATTCGAAGTGCGCCACCAACTGGGCGTGCTGTTCATCCAGCGAATTGAACGCGCGGATCGTGGGGTCGATGGAGCCCAGCAGGTTCTTCAGTGCGGCAGATTGCTTTTCGGCAGCCTGGGTGGCGGCCAGTTCGGCCTGGGCCCGCGCTGCTGCCTCGCCGGTATCGGTCAGCTTCAGCCGGGTGTCATCCAGGATCTTGTTATAGGCCTGGAATGTATCGGTATCCAGAAAGCCCCTGGTCTGGAAGTTACGCAGCGCAGCCTGCTGTTCGTCCAGGCGGTTCAGCGCCTTGGTGACCGGGTCGATATTCTCCAGCAGGCCTTTGAGCGCAGTCTGTTGCTCTTTAAGACCTTCGCTGCCCTGCTTCGCAGACTCAGCGCCAGCGCGGAATACGCTGTTAAGGTCATCGGCTTTGCCTACGGCTCCCGCCGCGGCTTCACCGAGTTTATCCAGTTCATTGCTGGCCGTTTTCAGATCGGAAACGTCAGCACGCAATGTGATCGAGGCGATTTGGTCACTCATCAGGCCGTCTCCTTATGCATCACTTTGAGAGCCTCGCTTTCCATGATTCGAATATCAGCCATGCAGGCCGCCGCATCCTTAACCCCGTGCAACTCAAACACCCAGGGGAGAACGTTGTAATCAAGACCGGTCGCACCACTCGCGCCGACGCGCCATTGGGTCGCCAGCGTGGAGAAGACGGTAAAGGCTTCCCATATGGATGGCAGGATCCCCACCTCTTCCTCCACATCTTCAGGCGTTAAACCAAAAGCGGCTAACTCCGCGAGTGTCGGTCCCGGTGTATACATCGCTGCGGCGACCTGCCTCAGTTTTTTTCGCGGATACCCATCAGCTCTTTGGTGTAGGCCAGGCCGATGCTGTCGAACGCGCGCGGATAGTTCTGCAGGAGGACGATCACGTTATCGCGGGTGAACTCGTCCGGCAGCGCCCAGCCTTCGACGATCTCCATCAGATAGTCGGCCTGTGGTGCGATAGGAGCTTTTTTGCCATCGGCCTTTTTTTGCAGTTGCTCGTCCAGAGCGCGCAGCTCTTCAAGCGTTTTATGGCGGAAGGTGAAGGTCAGTTTGCCGTCTTCTTTCCCGGCTTGTGGGATGCTGGCAGTAGCTGAAAAGGTCGGATTCGGGATCAGGGTGAATTGGGTCATTTCGGTTCCTTAAAATTAAAAAACCCGCCGGAGCGGGTCTTAAATTGGATAATGGTGTATGAGCAACACTCACAAAAAAGCCACTTATGTTTAGTGGCTCTCAGTCTCTGAAATTTGTTGGTGACTACTTGTAATTTTATCCATTAAAGATTTTTCGATTTCAAAAGTGAAACTCTCTCCCGTAGTCACACTGACCACGCATCTAAAGTCTTTGGGGTTGGCATTTTGCTCTTTTAAACCCAATGCCATTTCTTCAATCCATTCAGACTTGCCATCAATATCTATCCAAAAAGTTGCCTGCTCCCCATAATCTAATTTTTGAGGCAATTGCATTGATAATGGCGAGTGGAACGGTTGATAAAACGAAATATCTTTTTTGAATGTCCAATTTATAGATGTGACTTTTACAGTAAGAAGCGCCAAGTTTGTAATAACAATCATCACCCCTTTCTTTTGATAAGGTCCTTGCCACGTTATTCCGACATTAACTCGGCAACCGATATGTGCCTTAGGTTTTTTTAGGCCCAGATGCAAAGAAACACATACAGCCAAAAAAGTCGCTATACCCGCAACCCATGTCCCTATCATAGACCAAAATGCCCAGCTAGCAGCATCCTGAGCAGCCTTAAGCGTTGCCAATGCCATCACTTTATCATCCATAAATACCTCACATTTTTTGGATGAGTATATTCGAAAGCACTTTACCTGGCACTCCGCAAATACCCGCTGTAATACTTTTGTATGAAGGTACGTAATAAGCCCGGCGAACCGGGCCTGGTTGGTTAGCTGATAGTGACGGCGCAAGCAGCCGAGGTAAGAGTCTTGCCAGCGGCATCGGTGACTTCGCAGGTGTAAGAGCCAGCATCGCCGGATGCGACCGATGCGATGTTGAACGTCGAAGCGGTTTTGCCCGGAATAGCTGTGCTGCCTTTCTTCCACACGTAGGTGTACGGCGCGGAACCGCCCTGCATAACCACAGCCAGATCCAGTGCAGCGCCAGGCGCAAGAGATTTGGTAGCTGGAAGGTCAGTCAGGAACGCCAGCGGCATAGCCGAGGAATCAGCGATCGGGTAAATCTGCATATCCGATTCGAAGTTCATGCGCGCTTCGTTGCTTTCCACGGCGTTGATTTCGGTACGCGGCACACGCTGGAAGGATACCTTGGCAGAGTAGTAACGATCCGCCTTGCCCCGTGGGTTGTGGAACCAGACCGCTGTGGTATCGCTGGAGTCATCCAGGTCAATCAGACGTTTGTATATCGCCAGCTGCGGGTCATGTGCGAAGGTGTAGACCTGAACCACGGCGTTTTTGAACGTCGGGATGGTGCGGGCCTTATCATCTTCCAGGAACTGCACGCTGATGGTCTGCTGGTCACCGCCCTCAGTGGACAGCGTCATGACCTGCGGCATGGTGATCCACGAGTCGACCTTGCGCAGAGTCCCCGCGCCAGTGCCCGCCGGGAATTTCTTGGTGTCGGTGGTATCGAAGGCTTCCAGCACGATTTTATTGCTGGTCACCGATTTAACGCGCAGCACCATGTTATCGAGCTTCAGCCAGCCAGAACTCACCTGGACGACATCGCCCGCGAGGATCCCTGCAGCAGATGCAACGGTCAGTTCGCATTCCGTCGCGTTGGAGGCTGCAGTGAAGACAATCGACGCAAGATAGGCCTTGGCCACGTTCACACGTGACCCGTTAGGGATTGCGAATGCCATTGCATTCTCCTGAATTGAGGTAATAAAAAACCCACCAGGCGGCGGGTCAGTAATCAGCGCGGTACTGCATGCTGACGGGGGTGGTGTAGGTGATGGAGCCGCTACTGCCGTTTGGTGCTGATGTCGGGCGATCCTGTATCGGCGTACGCACCTGCGGCGGGCCGTTGATGAAGACGGTCAGGTCTCCATCCACAAGCGGCAGCCCTTCGGGGAAGGCATCGGCAACAGACTTTGCCAGCCCTCGGGCCAGGGTCACACCGCTGCCTGCAGGAGCGATGATGTTGAGCTGGAGAATGCCCTGGTACGTACGCAACTGACCTTCCAGGTCCTGCCCCACGGTTTGCGCCGGCAGAACATAAACACGCCCGTATGGCGAATTATCAGGGGGAGTGAACGCGATGTTCGGCCAGGCCACTGGCAGTCCAATCGAGGAGCAGATAACCGCGATACGACCTTCCAGCAGTTCAGCGATCCGTTTTGACTGGTCACCGGCCATTGCGCACCTCGCTTATTGCTTCACGGAACAGCTGCGCGGCGTCCAGCGCGGTGATGCCCACCATGCCACCGGGGGCCTGCCCGGAGTGCCCGTTCTCCAGCGCCTGTGCATACGGCAGGTTATTGGTGAAGAAAATCGAGTTGACCTGTCCTACCCGGAACACCTCGAGCACTGCAACACCGCGGGAGTTGGAACCCTGACCGGAAGCGTCCGGTGTATCGTTGGATTGGGTCGGCTGGCTATCAAAGCCCACATACCAGTTGTTTTTGAACCGCCCGCCGACATAGCCATCAGGCTTTTTGATGTCCATCGAGTCATTAACACGCAGGCCGCGCTTGAGCCGTCCTGAATTGGTCAGATTGGCCGGGTCATCACGCAGGGTCGCGTTATGCTCCCGCACTGCAGTATTGTACGCCGTTGCAGTCTGGTTGACCTGCCAGATATCCGGTTGGCCCACCGGGGACATTTCGACCAGGCGCCCGAGGATTTTAATACCCGTCCGACGCACTACCTCGTCCATCTCCTGCTTTGAGCTATCCACGAACAACTGAATGGCAGCCAGGAACGGCTGATTAACTGTTCCGGCCATAGTTACGCCCTCAGTTGGATGTTGTAGGAGATCAGCATATCGGCAGGCTTAACCGGGTTCGGCTGCACCACGCGCCACTTTTTGCCGTCGATTTCGATGCGGTCATCGATGCGCACTTCCGTTTCGAACGTGGCCGCCAACTTCTTATCGCCGGTGGCGATCAGGGAGCCATCAATTTCGCGGGAGGAGTATTCGGTGATAACACCGGTTACGGTCGCGGTAATGGCCGGGGTGGTGACTTCTTTCCCGAACTGGTCACGGACGGTGCCGCCGCCGCGGGTAAGCTGGTAGGCCTTCCCGTTCTCGGTTAGCAGCCGGGTCGCCGTCGCGCGCATGCGTCGATAGTCGATTGGCATATCACCCTCTTTCGATACGGATCTGATTGCCGCCCACCACCAGCCCGCGCAGCGATGAATAGAACCACGGGAATGACGGCGCGGCCTTATTCGTACCCGGCTCATACTGAACGGTTAACGCACCCTCGACACGCTCCATAATCACCGCCCCGCTACCAGCAACCGAAGGCGTGAGGTCAATCTCCTGCGATTCGATAGCCAAGCGGCACTGTGCGTCAACGAGGCGCTGTGGGATAATGTCATCCGGCAGGTCAACGCCATCAAAACGCACTCCTGCGCGTGGCCATGACAGCGGCTGCAATATGCTGGAGCGCTGGCCACGCCATTCCTTCCCTTCCAGATAGTCCATTGCCTGCATCAGCATCTGGCCGCACTCGCTGTCATCGGCAGGAATGGTATATCCGCGCCCCTCCGCGAAAACACGTAGGTCGACAACGCTGGCGTAGCTGTTGAAGTCAGGCGAATTGGGATCGGCAACCAGCATGGTTATTCCTCCAGTCGCCAGTCCAGCGCCAGCCAGTTATCGACTTCGTCAGGGTGTACCTCAGCGCTCAGCGGGCCGCCGGGGAACTCTGGGGTGTCGCGCACCATCACCACCAGCTCAAAACCTAGATGGTCCTGCTGCTGGTCCTGCTGCTGGTCCTGCTGCTGGTCCTGCTGCTGGTCCTGCTGCTGGTCCTGCTGCTGGTCCTGCTGAACAGGAGTTTGTTCGCCGCCGCTCTGCGCCGCAAGCTTTTCAGCCTCACGCTGCGCGCGCTGCTCTTTGGTCAATCCGGCCATTAGGCCTCCTGAATAACAAAGGGGCCTAAGCCCCAGTGATTAGCCCATGATGATGGTGGAATGCTCAGGCTGCACGGCTGCAACGCCCCACGCCACACCAACTTCATAACGCACCTGACGGTACTGGCGATACAGCGCGATCTGGAAGGTGATGCCGGATACCGGGTCGGTCACGTTCATCACATCGTCGGCGGTGTCGCCGCCTTTTGGCATTGCCGGGGTGCGGCACGCCAGCAGGAATGCGTTGCGGTCGAACGCCATGTTTGGAGCAAACTCGCTCAGCACGGTAACGGCTGCCTGGTCTGCCAGATCCTGACGCAGACCCGGCGCACCAATGGTAATGCTAGAAGAAGTGGCGGCAACGACCAGATACTGATTGTCATCACCATCGAATTTCACTGCGGTACCGACTGCAATCCCACCTGTACCCGCAGAGATAGCCACAATGATGTCGCCCTCTTTCTTCGCACCGTTGACCTTGTAGCCTGCTGCTGTGCTTTTCGCGGTGCGCTTGATGTTGGCGGATTCATGCAGGTTGAAGCCCATCACGCGACCGATGATGCCTTCGCGCAATAGCTGGTCGGTTCCGGCTTCATTCGCTTTGAACAGCACGGACTGCTTACCACGAATGGAGGCCATCGCCTCACCGCCCAGCACCATACGCAGGTCGGTAGTTGGCGCACCGTTATCAACCAGAATCTGGCGAGCCAGCGCCGCATCAGACAGGTCGTCTTTAATGCTGAACGGCGTATCTTTCGGCGCACCGACAGCGCGAGAGGATTTGTAGTACAGCGCCGCCAGGTCAGCGTCCATCTCATTGCTCAGCGCACGGAAGGCCTGAGAGAACTGGTCAGCCAGGATGACGTCGTAGTTACCTGATGGTCCGATAGCAAGCTGCTCTTCACCGTTCCATTTGACTGGGGCCATTTTGGATTTGGTGATTTTGACATCCACGGTACCGATGTTCTGATCGCCATCGTTCGGTGCGGTCGCTGCAGGGGTGATATCTACGGTGGTAGTTTTTGGTGCCACCGGCGCGGTGACGGTCTGGTCTTTAGCCGCAGCATCAGCTTTCGCGTTGCGCGCCACGGCAGGGATGAAGCCCACTTGCTCGCGGGATACGCGGTTCAGTGCGGTGTATAGAGTGGGAATCAACCCAGTAAGCGTATTGCTCATATTCTAAATATCCTTTCGATTAATCGACGATGCTTACGCCGTCGCTAAGCGCAGCCTGCTTGCCTGCGCCATCAAGAGCGTCAAACGCACCGCGTTTCATGGTTTTCTGCCCGGCCTGATGCTGCGACTGGTGGGAGCCACCACCGCTATTGCCGGACGCTTTGAGGATGTAGTCTTTCTGCGGATGCAACTCGACCAGAGATTCCAGCGCTTCATCGAAGCCAGCCAGTTCACCGGGTTTGGTACGGGAGAACACCTTATTGCCCTGCCCGTCGTAAGCCACGACCTTGCCATCTTCGATTTTGAAGTTCTGCCCGAAGTGGGAACGCACGAACTCAGCCGGGATCGCCATCTTCTCGGAGATGAACTTCGAACCACCGAAGCGGCCGCCGATCATCTCGTCGTAGAGCTGGGTTTCCAGCTGCTTGGTTTTGCCGTTCGCTTCGTCCAGTTGCTGCTGGTAAACCTTGGTGATCTCAGCCTTAACCTGGTCAACGGCACCAGCGTCGATCAGTTTCTTCTGGTCGATTTTGGTCATCATCTCCAGGGCTTCGAGCGCCTTGGTCGGGTCGCTGATGCCAGCGAATTTCGCGAGACTGGCTTCCGCCTGCTCCTTCGCCTCACGGTGAGTTTTGGCCTCACCGTTCAGAGAGGTGATTTTGGTCATCGCGGCGGCCGCATCGAACGGGATCTCTTTGCCGTCATCATGGACATACACAGGCATACCGTTTTCAACGACCACATTGCCGTTGGCATCAAGTTTGAGTTTCATTGTTTTGCTCCAGCCTTCCGGCCATTGGTAATGGGTCATCCGACCCGGTCACCGCGTCGCATCCGCTCAGCGGCAGGCATAAAAAAAGGCCGCCCGAAGGCAGCCTGATGTTGATGAGGTTTGTGTTATTCAAATGCCGACGCATCCACGCGGCGCAGTTCGTCCAGGGTCAGGAACTCCCCGGCATCATTGAACATCTCCGGCACCGTGATTTTGCCGTCACGTAGCATCATGGCGCGGGTGACTCCCAGGACCTGCTCCTGCCGTGCGTACGGTTGCCGGGTAATCCAGTCGGCATAGCTGGTATGCGCTGGTACCTGCCCGTCCATCGAGGCGCGCGTAGCGCTGCTCAGCTCGCCAGAGGATATCTGCAATTCTTCCCACGATTTGGTAATCAGGATTTCGCCGGAGCGACAGCAGAAGTGGATTTTGCCGGGGCCGCGGAGATACGGCACCACATGCCCCAGCGGCTTGCCGTCGAGCGTATAGAGTTTGCGGTCGCGGATGATGCACCACTGGCTGGTATGCGTGTCCAGCGTTGAGGACCACTGTTTGGCCTTCACGATATCGCTGTTGGCCTGGGCGAACTCCTGACGCGCCGTAGCGGCCATGTGATTTACCGCGGTGCGGGTCACCACTGCCAGGTCGCGACGGGAGGCGTTGATCACACCGTCTTCACGGTTGAGTTTCGGCGTGCCGGCAACGCGCCGGACAATCTGCTCTACCGTTTCTCCCTGGAGGAAGCCGGAGCGCACGGCATTGGTGATTTTATCCAGCCGATCCGATTCGAGCTTTTGCCCCCATTCTTTCAGCAACCGTCCCTGGAAAGGCTGCGCGACTGCTGCGGCGTAAACCTGCTCGGGTGCAATGCTCTGCAGAGGCACATGCTTAAGGATCTGCTTCGGGATAATGCTGCTGAACAGGTCTAGCTGGTACCCGGACTCATACTCAACGTAGCGCGTCAGCTCACGTGCCAGCGCCGCGTTAACCGGTTCGTAGGCCTGCTGGTTCAGGTCGCGTACGCCAGCCAGCAGCGAAGCCAGACGGCGGGCGCTGTAGGTGTCGGCACGCTTGCCGTCCAGTAGCACCAGCAGCCTAGCCGCCAGGTCATTATCCATCTTACTCAGCAACGCCACCATTCGCCGGGCGACGCCATTACCATAGCGCGTCACATACAGCCCGTGCGCTATGGTCTCGTCCTGCAGGCGATCGTTAATGGACCGGGCCATATCACACCTCGCCCGGTGGCGGTTCTGTCAATGAGGCTGATTCAGCCAGCAGCTCGCTCAGCACCATATCGGGATCCGCATCAGCATCGATGATGTTCAGCTTCTGCAATGACTTGATTGCGTCCGCGCGGCGGATATCGCCACCCTGGCGCAGCGACTGGATGGCCAGCGCCGCCGGAGGGTTGAACTCTTTCGACTCGACATCCAGTTCAGTGCGGACATCAACGCTGCCGCCGTCTTTCTCGCCGATGTACTCGGCCATGATTTGCAGGATGTTGTCGATCGCGTCTTCCAGGCTGGTTGCCATGGTGTAGAGCGGCGACTGCTCCTGCATCTTCTCTTCCGATGTCTGGTCAACAGACTTGGTCGAGGTGTTATCAGTGCGCAGCAGTTTCGCGCCCGCCTGGCGCATCTGCTCCACCAGCTCAGCCAGCGACTCTTTACCAGCACCGATAGAGGAGCCTGTGTGCTCGACGTATTCGAGCCCTTGTTTCTGTCGATCGTTAAAGCTTGCCGCAGAAGAAGAGCCAATAACCAGTTCCTGCCCCTCCTCGAGCCCGAACACGGTTAGGATCGGTACCCGGGCGACGTGCAGGATGTTGTCCTGCTCACTCTGGCTCTGCCAGTGCTTGACGTTCAGCAGCGCCATGTTGAGCAGCGGTGGCGAACCGCACATAAAGCCAGTGCGCTTGGTGTAGAGCGTGACCAGCGTTATGTCCTTGCGGGATGTTGTCCATTCGTCGTGCAGCGTCCAGTTTGCCTGGGCATTGTCCCCAGTAGCCTTCCGGTAAATCTGCACTTTCCCGGGTGTCAGGTAGCGAATTTGTTCGACTTTCGTCTGACCGAAGTCGTCACCGTCTTCAACAACAACCTCTTTGATGCGCAACTCGGTGAGCGCAACCTTGCCGCCGGTCATCTTCGATCTCCAGCCGATCACCTGACGTGGGTTAAGCATAGTGACGTACGGGCGCGCGCCGGTGGCCTTCTCATCAGCCTTGGTCTTGACCTGTTCGGCATCTATCCGGGGATAATCCACCAGCGCATGCGAAAGACCGTACTGCATCGCCAGACTGAAGAACGCCTGCGCCCAGACATCGAGGCGACTACCTTCAAGATCCACGTTCCTCGCAAATTCGCGCAGCGCATCCGGGACATTCTCGCCAAGTTGGATCGGCTCAGCGAACACGCGCCCAACGTTCTGGTTGATGGTCTCTTCGTAGGCGGGAAGAAGCGTGGCCACAGCCAGGCGCTTTTTGTAATCCTCTTTGTCCTCTTTCGGCCAGCGTGGCAGATAAGCTTCTCCCAGCTGGCGCATGTACAGCGTGCCGCCCATCAGGGCATCGTTAATGTCCCACGCCTGCACCATGTTCCCATAGTCCAGATTGGGTGTTGAAATATCAGGCATGGAGTTAGATCCGTAGGTTAGTGACTTTGCCAGTTGGTTTGATGATCGGGAATTGCTTCACGATGTAATATCCACCAGCATCATTGGGGTGGTCGTTATCAGCTGATTTATCCGGCTCACCGTTCGCCGCCCACACTTGTTGTTCAAGGCTGTCGGTGTATACCGGGCAGCGGGTCACGTTAACTTTGTAGCGGCGCTCGCCGTTACCGTTGCAGAACATGGCATTCATGGAGTTAATGCGATCCTTCACCGGCGGGTTGGCAGCATTCACCACCACACTGAATCCGGCCTGCTTGAGCTGCGCGATATCCGTGGCGCTGGCATTGTTCGATTTGCGCGAATCACCGGAGGCGTCGGGGTAAATATAAATCTGACGCGAGGCGACGTAACGCCCGCCCTCATAGCGCCAGAACTCCTCCTGAATACGCTTTATCATCGCCGGGGTATCGTAGACCTTCACCAGCTCACGAACAGCCCGTGGCTCCCCG
>Ga0308168_1001419_pt1 | contig 21952 bp, 14 predicted proteins | sample PhyCR2_FD_202133 | JGI IMG/M metagenome (GOLD analysis project Ga0308168, IMG submission 202133) | Phyllosphere microbial communities from UC Gill Tract Community Farm, Albany, California, United States - DLSLRC.R2 | ecosystem: Host-associated > Plants > Phyllosphere > Unclassified | place: USA...
CGTCTGCAGCAGAACTCGCAGGGTAACTGGGCACCCGATGAGGCCTTTCTTCCTCCTCTGTTAGCGCTGCAGGGCAGCCGCTGGCTGGTCACCCAACTGGACCAACTGATGACGCAACTGCGTGCGCGTCTGACTCGTCTGATGGCCATGCGCCGTGAAAGCAATGAGCGGATGGCCGATTTTGCCGTGGCCGATGTGTCCCTGTTCTGGTTGCTCAATGCGCTGAACAGTGCTGAGCCGGTACTGGGGCAGTTCCAGCGTCACCCGCAAAGTCCGCCTGAGCGTCTGTATCCAGAGCTGGCAAGGCTCGCGGGCAGCCTGCTGACCTTCTCACTGGAGCACCAGGTCAGTGCCATTCCGGCCTGGCAGCATGAGCAGCTGAATAACGTCTTCCCGCCGCTGTTTGATTTGCTGGGCGATCTGCTGGAAGCCAGTCTGCCGTCGCGGGTGGTTTCCATTGAACTGGATTACGATCCGCGTCTGCATTTCTGGCAGGCCCGTCTGCACGATCCGCGTCTGCGCGAAGGCGCCGATTATTACCTCTCCGTTCGTTCGCCGATGTCGGTGGCACAGCTGCAGGAGCAGTTCCCGCGCCAGTGCAAGGTCGGCAGTCCCGATCACGTTCGCAGTATCGTCAACTCCTCCCGCGTGGGGGTGCCGCTGACGCCACTGCGTCATGTGCCGGCCGCCATTCCGCTGCGCCTGGAAAATCAGTATTTCAACCTTGATGTGACACACCCACTGGCCACCGAGATGTTGCAAAGCGGCAGTTGCATGTTTTATGTCCCGGGGATGCTCGGCGAGCCTGAACTTGAACTCTTTGCGGTACTGAGAACATGAATGAGTGCAAACGCGGCGCGGCCGCGTCCATCGATATTGATGAGCTGCTGCAGGATACCTGGCTGCAGGTCATCAGTCTGCGCCACGGCCCGACGTTTCAGGATGGTGAGGGGCAGGTCCTGTGGGAGCGCTGTATTGCCGATGTGGAGCGGGTCCGGCAAGAGCTGAAAGCGCGTGAGCTGGACGAGGCGGGCTGTCAGCACATTCTTGCCGCGCAGTGTGCCCTGCTCGATGAGGCGGTGAAAGGTCGGGGCGTGGAGGATGACGCCTGCGTGCAGTGGTACAACATTCCGCTGCAGGGGCATTTCCTGGGCACCATGGATGCTGGCGATACGCTCTGTGACCGGATGCATGATGTCCTGCGTGAACCCGCCCCCGATGCGGCTGTACTGACCTGTTTTCAGCGGGTGATGATGCTGGGGTTCCTCGGCAACTACCGCTCTCTGAACGATCCGGCGCGGCAGTCCCTCGTCAGTGCGCTCAGTGAGCACGTCGCCCCCTTCAGCTATCCGCAGCCCCCCCCGGTACTGGCAGAAAGTCGTGCCGGACGGGGCATGGGGGGCTGGCTGGCCTCCTGGCCGGCGCGTATCGGCCTGAGTCTGCTCGTTGTGACGGTGCTCTGGTGGGGGCTGGACTGCTGGCTTGACCAGACCCTGAAAGCCCTGTTGCCGGGAGCGGTGAAATGAGTCCTGCACAACAGCGCGGACTGGCATTGTGGGCTGCTCTGCTGAGCGCCGTGGTGTGCCTTGGGTTTCTCCCGGTGTCACAGCCGGTCTCGATCCTGCTTCTGCTGGGGACGCTGGGGGGCATCGTGGCGTGCTGGTTTGTGGCAAGCCGTCGCCAGAAGCAGGGCGATACTCTGAATCTGAATGACCTGCCTGACGCCACTTACCGCCAGCCGGTGCTGCTGGTCTGTGGCGATCTGCCACAGGCCTGGTCACAGCCGTCTCAGGTTCTGACCGTCACCCAGGGGTGCTGGATCCGGGTTGAAGACCATCAGGACCTGGAGCAGGTGGCGTGTCAGCTGTTATGGCTTCGTCCGGACTGGGGGCGGCAGCTGTCGGTAATGGTCAGCGTTTGCCCTCAGAAGCACGCAGACCGTGAAGCTCTGACCAGTCGTCTGCTGGCTTTGCGCTGGCAAATCAGCCAGCTGCGTAAGAAGAGTGGTCATTCCGTGCCACTGGTTCTGAACGGTCAGGCAGGCAGCGTCATGATGAACGACATGCTCTGGCAGGCGGCAATACCTGGCGAAGGGGTCAGCGTCTGGCGAGGATCGTCAGCGCCCTGCTCGATTGCCAGCTGGGTCACCACCGGCGGGGCGATGGCGATGCAGCAACAGGTACTGATGAACAGCCTGATGAGCTGGTTCCACCATCACGTTAAAGCGGTCTTCATGGATGAAAATCCGGATATCCCGGCCATTGCCCCGACCGCCGTGCTGTGGGGAATTGGGCCCATTCTGGCTGGCAGCCTGGCCTCATCCCTCTGGACAGCATCATTATCCCGCCACACCGCGATGCAACACGTCGCCGGATGGCAGCCCGTTGGCACCGACAGCACGGTGATGTCACTGTTCCCTGACTTTGTTCTGCCGCTGCTGCCAGAAGGCCAGGGGCTGACACCGCGGGGCAGGACGCTGCGTTGTGCTCTCGGGATGTTCACCCTGGCGGCGATGGCGGCACTGCTCAGCAGTGGCTGGAATAATCACCAGCTGCTGCAGCGAGTGAGCTTTGACATCACCCACTATGACCGTATTTCGATGGATGATTACGGCCCGAAGGCAGAGGCCGTGAAGGTGCTGCGTCAGGACGGCGCACTGCTGGATAACTGGTCGCGTAACGGTGAACCACTGAACATGAGTCTGGGTCTGTATCAGGGCGGGCATCTGCGCATGCCGGTGCTGGAAGCGATCCGCTCGTATGTGCCCCCGCCGCCGCCGCCCAAACCGCAGCCGAAACCCAAACTGGTTCCGAAAATCGTTCGTCTCGACAGCATGTCGCTGTTCGATTCCGGTAAATCTGAACTGAAATCGGGCTCCACCAAAATGCTGGTGACCTCCCTGGTCGGCATTAAGGCCAAACCGGGCTGGCTGATTGTGGTCAGTGGCCACACCGATAACACCGGCAACCCTCAACTGAATCAGACGCTCTCCCTGAGGCGTGCCGAAGCGGTACGCAACTGGATGCGTGACACCGGCGATGTGCCGGAAAGCTGTTTTGCGGTGCAGGGCTATGGCGAAAGCCGCCCGGTCGCCACGAACGACACCCCGGAAGGGCGCGCACTTAACCGTCGTGTCGAAATCAGTCTGGTTCCGCAGGCCGACGCCTGTCAGATACCGGGCAATCCCCTGGCGTCATCGGATGATGGCGCAGATAAAACTGTAATGGAGTAAATCACATGGCAATTCCTGTTTATCTTTGGCTGAAAGACGACGGCGGCGCGGACATCAAAGGGTCTGTGGACGTTCAGGATCGCGAAGGCAGCATCGAAGTGGTGGCACAGAAACACGATCTGTACATCCCGACCGACAACAACACCGGCAAGCTGACCGGTACCCGTATCCACACCCCGTTCCTGTTCACCAAGGAAATCGACTCCTCAAGCCCGTACCTGTACAAGGCGGTGACCACCGGTCAGACCCTGAAGTCTGCTGAATTCAAGTGGTACAAAATCAACGACGCGGGTCAGGAAGTGGAGTACTTCAACACCAAACTGGAAAACGTGAAAGTGGTGAAGGTGAATCCTGAAATGTATGACATCAAGGATCCATCCAAAGAGAAGCATAACCACCTTGAGCGCATTGAACTGCGCTACGAAAAAATCACCTGGACCTACAAAGACGGCAACATCATTCATTCCGATTCCTGGAACGAACGCGCCACCGCGTAAGACCAGAAGTGGGCAGCACATCCTGCCCGCTTTTTTGTTTTTGCTGAACGTCTGCCCTGCGGGCGCTGAGCAAAGAACCCCACAAACTGCCAGCCTGACCGTATGCGCTTTGGTACCCTTCCCGGGAAACAGCGATGGGCGGTAGCGTGTCCAGGAAACGACAAAGAGAGAAAGTCATGGAAAATCCAGCCATTCTGCTGCGACGTCTGAACCCTTACTGTGCCCGTGCGATGGAAGGGGCGGCTTCGCTCTGCCAGACCCGGGCGCATGCAGAAATTTTGCCTGAGCACTGGCTGCTGAAACTGCTTGAGCAGGGTGAAGGTGACCTGACGGTGCTGGCCCGCCGTTATGAGTGGGATATGGATGCGCTGTGGCAGGACATGCTGGCCTGGCTGGATAATCAGCCCCGCTCAGTTCGTCAGCGTCCACAGCTGTCCGCCAGCGTTCAGACCCTCCTGCAGGAAGCCTGGCTACTGGCGTCCCTTGCCGGGGAAGAACAGATCCGCAGTGTTCATCTGCTGATGGCGCTGGTTGCTCAGCCAAAACTGGCGCGCTGCGATGGCCTTTGGCCATTGCTGACGCTGGGCCAGAGCCAGCTTGAGCGACTGCGTCCGTTGCTGGATACGCAATCTGACGAGCGCCCGGACATGCAGCTGGAGGAAGAATTAGCCAAAAGCGATGCGGTTGAGTTCGTGGGTCTCCCGGTCGGCGTTTCTGAAGGCAAAGAAGGCGAGTTGTCGCCTGCGCTGCAGAACGCGCTGGATAAATTCACCCTCGATGTCACCGCCAAAGCGAAAGATGGCAAAATCGACCCGGTGTTTGGCCGTGATACCGAAATTCGCCAGATGGTGGACATCCTCTCCCGTCGCCGTAAAAACAACCCGATCCTGGTCGGCGAGCCGGGTGTCGGTAAAACGGCCCTGGTGGAAGGCCTGGCGCTGCGGATCTCCGAGGGCAATGTGCCCGAAAGCCTGAAAACCGTGGTACTGCGTACTCTGGACCTCGGTCTGCTGCAGGCGGGCGCTGGCGTAAAGGGTGAGTTCGAACAGCGCCTGAAAAATGTCATCGATGCCGTGCAGCATTCGCCGGTGCCTGTCCTGCTGTTTATCGACGAAGCGCACACCATCATCGGCGCGGGGAATTCGGCCGGAGGCGCGGATGCGGCCAATCTGCTGAAGCCTGCGCTGGCACGCGGCGAACTGCGCACCATCGCGGCCACTACCTGGTCCGAATACAAACAGTATTTCGAGCGTGATGCCGCGCTGGTGCGCCGCTTCCAGATGGTGAAAGTGGACGAGCCGGACGACGACACCGCCTGCCTGATGCTCAGGGGCCTGAAATCCCGCTACGCGGAACACCATGGCGTACATATCACTGACGATGCCGTCCGTGCCGCCGTCACGCTTTCTCGCCGCTACCTGACGGGCCGCCAGCTGCCGGACAAAGCCGTTGACCTGCTCGATACGGCCTCTGCCCGTGTGCGCATGAGTCTCGACACCGTGCCGGAAGCGCTGACGCAGTTTCGGGCGCAGCTCACTGCCCTGGACATCGAAAAGCAGGCGCTGCTGGAAGATATCGCGCTGGGTAATCATCGCCACGACGAACGCCTGGCGGCGATTGAACAACAGCAGAACGATCTTATTGTTGAGCTCGACGTGCTGGAAACCCAGTATGGCCGCGAGCTGAGCCTGACGGAACAGCTGTTTGACGTGCGTCAGGACATCAGCCGTCAGACCGATATCAACAACCTGCAAAACCAGCTCTCCACGCTGCAGGGCAGCACGCCGTTGCTCTCGCTGGACGTGGGCCCCCGCACCGTGGCCAACGTGATTGCCGACTGGACCGGCGTGCCGCTCTCCTCACTGATGAAAGATGAGCAGACCGAATTGCTGACCCTGGAAGCTGAAATCGGTAAGCGCGTGGTGGGTCAGGATATGTCCCTCAATGCCATTGCGCAGCGTCTGCGGGCGGCGAAAACCGGTCTGACGTCTGAGAACGGCCCTCAGGGCGTGTTCCTCCTGGTCGGTTCGAGTGGAGTCGGTAAAACCGAGACCGCGCTGGCGCTGGCCGATGTGCTGTACGGTGGTGAAAAGTCACTCATTACCATCAACCTGTCCGAATACCAGGAGCCGCACACCGTTTCCCAGCTGAAGGGCTCCCCGCCGGGTTACGTCGGTTACGGCCAGGGCGGTATTCTGACCGAAGCGGTGCGCAAGCGTCCGTACAGCGTGGTACTGCTCGATGAAGTGGAAAAAGCCCACCGCGACGTGATGAATCTGTTCTATCAGGTCTTCGACCGCGGCTTTATGCGCGACGGCGAAGGGCGTGAAATTGACTTCCGTAATACCGTTATTCTGATGACCTCGAACCTTGGCAGCGACCACCTCATGCAGCTGCTGGATGAACAGCCAGACGCCAGCGAAAGCGACCTGCACGAACTGCTGCGCCCGATTTTACGTGACCACTTCCAGCCCGCGCTGCTGGCCCGTTTCCAGACCGTGATTTACCGCCCTCTGGCGGAAGCGGCCATCCGCACCATCGTGGAGATGAAGCTCAGCCAGGTGAGCCAGCGCCTGAAGCGTCACTACGGGCTGACCACGCAGATTGGCGATAGCCTGTATGACACGCTGACCGTGGCCTGCCTGTTGCCGGATACCGGTGCGCGTAACGTTGATAGTCTTCTCAACCAGCAAATCCTGCCAGTACTGAGTCAGCAGTTGCTGACCCATATGGCCGCGAAGCAGAAGCCCAAATTACTGACCCTGGAGTGGAGCGACGAGGAGGGCATTGTACTGGAGTTTGATACCCCAGCCACTGAACCAGAAGGAACTGACGCATGAGCACGAATTTTAAAATCCTCTTCAGCCACAATCACCACGGGCTTTCGGTAAAAGGCTGTGAGTCCGGGCTGGACGTTCTGGCCTTTGAGGGTCACGAAGCCCTGAGTCAACCGTTCAGCTACCGTATTGAGTTCACCAGTGGCGATCATGCCATCAGTAAGGAAATGATGCTGATGAAAGCCGCTTCCCTGACGCTGCAGGCACCGGTGGATCAAGGCTATGGCATTAAGGTGCAACAGGCCGTTCGCGTCATTCAGGGGGTAGTCAGCGGTTTTGAATGCCTCAGTACCTCAAAAGACGAAACACACTATGCCCTGACGCTGACCCCACGTCTGGCGTTGCTCAGCCGTTCACACCAGAACGCCATCTACCAGGATATGTCGGTTCCACAGATTGTTGAAAAAATTCTGCGCGAGCGCCACAACATGCGCGGCCAGGATTTTCTGTTCTCACTGACTCAGGACTATCCGCGCCGCGAGCAGGTGATGCAGTACGGCGAGGACGATCTGCATTTTATCACCCGCCTGCTGGGCGAAGTAGGCATCTGGTTCCGCTTTACCACCGACACGCGCCTCAATATTGATGTGGTGGAATTTTACGACAGCCAGCAGGGCAATGAGAAAGGCCTGACCCTGCCATCTGTGCCGCCATCCGGCCAGCACTCAAAAGGGGTGGACTCGGTCTGGGGCATGGAGTGCCACCACGCGGTGGTGCAAAAGCAGGTCAGCACCCGCGATTACAACTACCGCGCGGCAAACGAGGACATGAACATCCAGGTCGATGTGACCCGGGGGGACGCCACCACCTACGGTGATGCCTATCACTATGCCGACAATTACCTGACGCCGGGCAGTAAATACGACCGCCATCCGGCCCCGGAATCCGGGGCGTTCTGTGCCCGTATTCGCCACGAACGTTACCTGAATGGTCAGACACAAACCCGCGCCATCACCAGCTGCCCGACACTCTTTCCGGGTATGCTGTTAAAGGTCACCGGCGGCTATGAGGTGGCAGAGGTGTTTGCGCAGGGCGTGGTCGTCACGGCGATGCACACGCACGCCCGTCGTGACGAAGATTTTGGTGTTAATTTTGAGGGTATCCCGGACAGCCCCGATTTTGGCTTCCGCCCGGAGCCCGGTGACCGTCCGGTGATGGCCGGCACCCTGCCGGCACGCGTCACCAGTACCAAAGAGAACGATACCTACGGACACATTGACCGCGATGGCCGCTACCGCGTCAACATGCTGTTCGACCGTGATATTTGGGAGACCGGTTTTGAAAGCCTGTGGGTACGCCAGTCACGCCCGTATGCTGGTGACACCTACGGTCTGCACCTGCCGCTGCTGGCAGGGACCGAAGTGGCGATTGGTTTTGAAGACGGCAACCCGGACAGGCCGTATATCTCCGGCGTACTGCACGATTCGGCGCACCCGGACCACGTCACCATCCGGAACTACAAACGCAACGTCCTGCGTACCCCCAAAAACAACAAACTCCGCCTTGATGACTCGGAAAATCAGGAGCATATCAAGCTCTCAACCGAATATGGCGGCAAGAGCCAGCTGAACCTCGGCCATCTGGTAGACAGCGAGCGGCAAAAGCGCGGCGAGGGCTTTGAGCTCAGGACGGACAGTTGGGGGGCGATACGGGCGCAGAAAGGGATGTTCATCAGCGCTGATGGCCAGACGAAAGCACAGGGTCAGGTGCTGGAGATGCAGCCAGCCGTCAGTAACCTGGGCGATGCCCGGGAGCAGATGACATCCATCTCAGAGGACGCTCAGAAAGCGACGGCGAATCCCGCTGACCTGCAGGCGCAGGTCAAACTGCTGGAGCAGCAATTAACGGAGCTCAGGGAATCGGTACTGCTGATGAGTGCGCCCGACGGTATGGCGCTGACCAGTGGACAGCACCTGCAGCTCTCAGCCAGTCAGAACCTGATCGCCACAGCCGGCAAGAATGCCGATATCAGCGTAGTGAAGAATCTGTTTGTGGGGGTTGGTAATGCGCTCAGCGTGTTTGTGCGTAAGCTCGGTATAAAGCTCATTGCTAATCAGGGACCAGTAAAAATTCAGGCGCAGAATGATCTGATGGAATTGCTGGCACGTAAAGAAATCAGCATTGTCAGCACGGAAGATGAAATCAAAATCATCGCGAAGAAGAAGCTGACAGTAAATGGCGGCGGGAGTTATATCACTCTGGATGTTAATGCCATTGAATCTGCGACGATGGGTGATTTCAGAACAAGGGCCGGGCATTATGCCAGACAAACGCGAGCGCAGCATAAGCCTGATATTTCACCTTTAGCCAATGCTATCGACGACGGCAGCCACAATATTCGTTATTTGTGTGCAGATGATAATGGAATACCGATGCTGAATACTCCTTACAGGGCATTTTTGGCTGATGGCTCAGTACTGGAAGGTGTTAGTGATGATGAAGGGTATACGAGGCTGTTTACTTCTGCACAGACTCAGGATGTGTTGCTGCATATGATGCCGGGAGTTATCAATGCCTAAGTATAATTTCTACACAAAAATTGAATCGAATGTTCCAGTATCCAATCTGTTTTACGATCTTAATGTATATAAAAATGATGCTAATAATAAAAAACATATTCTGCTGTCAGTGACGCAACAACCAATAGATCCTGGTTATTATACTCAGCCTCATGATACGAATGAGACTGATGATGATTTGTCAGTGATCTACATCATAGAAATTAATTTGTACCGTAAACTCGGTGGCAAGTTGATTTCGGTGCTATCATCCCCGGCGAAAAAAATGTATACACTTGGTGAAATAGCCTCCGGGAAAGCATACTCTAAAAATAAAAGAGAAAATATCTGGTATTTTGAGACTAAAACTCAGACTAAACCCACGAATGATAACGGTGATGAAAATATTCATAATGTAAAGATCACTTGTCTGGAAAGATCATTTATAGCGAAAGAGTATCCAATCGGCAGTCCTGATGATCCTTTTGATAGACGAAAGATAGAAAACCAGATTGCATCAAGGATGAATCATAGCAGTTATCCTGATCAGGGGCGAACCAGTTTATGCGGGCCTGCTTCCTTCTTTTACTGCCTACAAATGGACAGGCCGGATGTATATAAACAGGCTGCGTATGAACTCTGGTTGTATGGGAAAACTAAAATAGGTACTCTGGATATTTCGCTAGGAGATGGATGCAGACACCCTAAAGGAGCATTCTATGATGATTACGGTAGAGAAGCAGTATCAGGTTTGGACTGGATCACATTAGCTAGCTTGAGGGATTCTGAAAATTCACTAATGAGTTATGATGAAGTGGACGATCAGCTCGCAGGAATAACTATGTGGGGGAAGTTGAGTGAATGGTTTGAAAAAGCAGGATATGAGAAAATATTCGATAATATTAGCCTTACACATGCTAACGGAAAAGATATAGTAAAGCTTAATTCATATGCTAATCAAGGATACAGAGTTGTAACTCTCATATCCGCAGGGATGTTAAAAGGATGGGGGGATGGTGATTCATCGTCAAAGAATCATTGGATTGTTTGGGATAAACCTGTTTGTAAGGTTGTTGGTGGAGATATAACTACCAAAGATAGTGATGAATTAATTGAATTGAAGCTTTTCTCTTGGGGAAGAGTGGATTGGCAAACAAAAGATAAAAGCAGTCTTAGCTACTTTGCTAAGCATGTTTTTGGAGGGTTGGTTTTTAAACCAATAAAATGAGCATGAAAAAAATAATTATTTTTATTATTTTCTTTGTTTCTGCCTGTGCAAATCCAGCACCGAATTTTTCACCAAAAGGAAGTAACCTCCCTGATGGGGTTGTGTGGCAGGACTATTTAGCTGAAATTGAAATAACCAATGCTGTTTTATTCAAAAAAAATATCGATGTAGATATCTCACCTATAGATTCAGGTTTGAAATGGAAGCCTGAAGTGAATACCTTAAAAAGGGGAGGGAGGGAAAGAGAAGAGGAGGACTACCATCACATAATAATTAGTGGTAAACCTAAAAAGATAGGTGAAATACTGATTCATATTCATGGGTACTCTATGGGGACATCAACGCCGGGAAGCCAAATTGATAAGACATATATGATAAGAATAATTAATTATGAGGATGGTATTATTTATCGGTAAATTTGGAGTATACCCGCAAACATGTTTTTAGAGGGTTGACTTTCAACCTGTTGAGTTAAATGTTTTATTTTTTTCTTTAGCTTTATTGTTTCCAGTCGTACCGGTATTCACCCAGTGGTACTGTCTGAAAAATTTTTCTTGGCAAAAGATATAAAGTTGTAAGCTTAATCTCTGCTGGCATTCTATCGGATTTTCCTGGTGATAGCTCATCAAAGAATCATTGGGTATTTGGGGCTAAACAAGTGAAGTGCAGTAATGGAGTAGTTATATCTGAACTTACCTCCGGTGAAGATGCTGTGGATTTAAATTTATTCTCGTGGTGGACAGTTGCAAGTCAACTGAAGAATAACATTAGTTTGGGTTCCTTTATGAAACATACATTCGGAGGGTTAGTTTTTAGACCAATTAAATAACATATAATTTTTAGAGTGATTATATGCCCCATTATCTTACTGAGTGCATCATGCTCTTCATCTTATATTGATTATAATCCATCTGGAGATTCCTTGCCGAATGGGAAAGTCGGTGTGATTTATAAGCAAGAGGTTATTATCGGAGCTGGTCTAGATGATAATCCGGCATTTCTGACTGATAAAAATGCAAGTGTAAATGTCTATCCATATGATATAGGACTGCATGTAGTAGCTACAAATAAAAGAAAAGATGGATTGCCTATATACAATCATATTATTACTGGGGTGCCATTAAAATCGGGTGAGGTGAAGATATCTATATCTGGCTATACTTATGGCTCTATGTACACGAAAGCTAGTAGAATTGATAAAACCTATTCATTAGAAATTAAATAAATGCAAGGCCAAGTCGATCAATTAGTGAGATCTGTTAATTGAAATGAAGTTTTTCTCTTGGAGTGAGGCTTAAGATAATTCACTTCGAGCATCATCAATATTAGGTTAATTTTTAAGTTGTACTTTTGGAGGAATGGTATTCACAAAAATACCATAATTAAAATGAAAAAATATTTTTCGTCATTTCTTTTTACTTTGTTTATGACTGGTTGTGGCAATAATGTTGCATTCGAACCCAATAACTTGCCTGATGGATATGTTGGTCAGAAATATTATGTGCCCATAACTATTTCTGGAGGGACAGGGCCAGCTGTTGATTTTAATTATGATATTCACCCATCAAATTCAGGTTTGAAATTGACATTTGCTGAAAAAAATATCATACAAAATATATATATAATAACCTCACTATTCAAGGCAAGTTAAAAACACAAGGAATTATAACAATTAGCATAACTGGCGGTTTGGTTGCTAGTGCTGGGGGAACTTTCGTAAAGAAATACGAGGTTAATGTTTTGAATTAGATTGATGGCGTAAGTGTTACTGTCAAAAGTTTAAATTGATTTGAACTAATATTTTTTCTTTGTAGGGATTGGCAAAAGATTATAAAAGCAGGATTGACTACTTATCTAAGCATTTTTTGGGGGGAGTGATTTTCAAACCGCTGAGCTAAATGAAATATTTAATTTGTAATTAAATTTTTATTGTGTCCGACTGCACCGCTTCTCGCCTAACAGTTTTGCCTGAAAAATGAACTCATAATTGCAATAGTTAATTACAATTACCGGGATGTTATTGAAATAAATGGTGGTGCTGTTAATGAATTCAGTGTGTCAGTAAGTATAACTCCAAATGGTTTAGGGCTGGTATGGAATCCGGAAGAAATAAAATATAGTTTTGGTGGAGAAGATGGAGTAAATAAAGATTACCATCGTATCATTATATCTGGTATCCCGAAAAATCAGGTGATTATCCCGTAACTGTTTCTGGGTTTACTCTTGGCACGTTGCATTCCGGTCAAGATTTCTATAATAAATATACGATAAAGATCAAACAGTAGCTAATTCACTTAGTGCATATCTGGTGTTTCAGAACATAATTTTTCTGCCAATGTGAAGGAATACAATGAGCATCAATCCCCCGATCAGATTCAGCCACAATCATCACCAGCTGTCGGTTAAAGGATGTGAAGCAGAACTCGATGTGCTGGCGTTTGAAGGCTATGAAGCCCTGAGCGCGCCGTTCAGTTACCGTATTGAATTTACCAGCGCTGAACATGCCATCAGTAAAGAGACGATGCTGATGAAAGCGGCTTCCCTGACGCTGCAGGCCCCGGTAGACCAGGGTTACGGCATCAAAATGCAACAGGCCGTGCGCACCATTCAGGGCGTTGTGAGCGGCTTTGAACGGCTCAACACCTCAAAGGATGAAACCCACTATGCCCTGACGCTCCAGCCACGCCTGGCGCTGCTTGACCGTTCGCACCAGAACGCCATTTATCAGGATATGTCGGTCCTGCAAATTGTGGAAAAAATTCTGCGCGAGCGTCACAACATGCGCGGTCAGGATTTTCTGTTCTCACTCTCAAAAGATTACCCGCGTCGTGAGCAGGTGATGCAGTACGGCGAGGATGACCTGCACTTTATTACCCGCCTGCTGGGTGAGGTGGGTATCTGGTTCCTCTTTACCACTGATACGCGCCTGAATATTGACGTCGTGGAGTTTTACGACGGTCAGCTGGGTTACGAGAAAGGCCTGACGCTGCCGTCAGTATCCCCATCAGGACAGCATTCGGAAGGCGTGGATTCGGTCTGGGGCATGGAATGTCATCACAACGTGGTGCAGAAACTGGTCAGCACCCGCGACTACAACTACCGTCAGGCGACGGAAGACATGAACACCCGGGTGGATGCGACCTTGGGGGATGCCACCACCTGTGGTGAGGCCTACCACTACGGCGATAATTATCTGACACCTGGAAGTGCGTATGACCGCAATCCGGCCCCGGAGTCCGGGGCATTTTATGCCCGCATTCGCCACGAACGTTACCTGAATGGTCAGACACAAACCCGCGCCATCACCAGCTGCCCGACACTCTTTCCGGGGCAGGTACTGAAAGTCACCGGCGGGTACGAAGTGGCAGAGGTGTTTGCGCAGGGCGTGGTCGTCACGGCGATGCACACGCACGCTCGTCGTGACGAAGATTTTGGTGTTAATTTTGAGGGTATCCCGGACAGCCCCGATTTTTGCTTCCGTCCTGAGCCTGGCTCACGCCCGGTGATGGCTGGCACATTGCCGGCACGCGTCACGAGCACCACCGGGAACGACACCTACGGCCACATCGATAAAGACGGGCGCTATCGCGTCAACATACTGTTTGACCGTGATAACCGGGAGGCCGGGTTCGAGAGCCTGTGGGTGCGTCAGTCCCGCCCGTATGCGGGCGACACCTACGGCCTGCACCTGCCGCTGCTGGCGGGCACCGAAGTGGCAATTGGCTTTGAGGACGGTAACCCGGACCGGCCGTACATCTCAGGCGTGCTGCACGACTCGGCGCACGGCGACCATGTCACCATCCGGAACTACAAACGTAACGTCCTGCGCACCCCGGCAAATAATAAAATCCGCCTCGATGACAGCCGCGATCAGGAGCATATCAAGATCTCCACCGAATACGGCGGCAAGAGTCAGCTGAATCTCGGGCATTTAGTGGATGCAGAGAAGCAGAAGCGCGGCGAGGGATTTGAGCTCAGAACCGACAGCCGGGGAGCCATCCGGGCGAAGAAAGGGATGTTCATCAGCGCCGATGGCCAGACGAAAGCACAGGGCCAGGTGCTGGAGATGCAGCCGGCGGTCAGCAATCTGGGTGACGCCCGGGAGCAGATGACATCCATCTCCGATGACGCGCAGAAGGCGACCGCGAACCCGGCGGACCTCCAGGCACAAATCAAAGTGCTGGAACAGCAGCTTACAGACCTCAAAAAATCGGTACTGCTGCTCAGCGCGCCGGAGGGTATGGCGCTGACCAGCGGACAGCATCTGCAGGTATCTGCCGGGCAGAACCTGATAGCCACTGCCGGCAAGAATGCCGATATCAGCGTGGTGAAGAATATGTTTGTGGGGGTTGGTAATGCGCTCAGCGTGTTTGTGCGTAAGCTCGGGATAAAGCTCATTGCCAATCAGGGACCAGTACAGGTACAGGCACAGAACGACCTGATGGAACTGGTCGCGCGCGGCGGGCTGAATATTACCAGTACTGAGAATGAGATCCACATAACGGCAAATAAGCGTGTAGTGATCAATGGCGGCGGGAGCTACATCAACCTGGATGCCAACGGGATTGAATCCGCCACTCAGGGGGAGTACCGGACTAAAGCCGGGCATTATGGGCGAAAAGATAAGGCCAGTGAGCCAAAAGACTTCCCGAATGTGGCACCTGAAACGACCGAACCTTCCAGTAACTTCAGCTTTTCCTGACAGGGAGTCACAACATGATCATCAGTCCTCCGTTTCTGAGAGATAAAGATGCCACTCAGTCTGACGCAGACTGGATTGAAGCGATGATGCCTGTCAATGCTCGCCGGGGATATCCTCTCAATACATCAGAGTCCTGGCATGGGGGCATCCATATATCGCATACGGACGCAGGGACAACGCCGGAGAAAGTAAGGACAATTGCTGACGGGACGGTGGTATCGTTCCGTAAGCCCGCCCCGCCAGAGAAAAGAGACCAGTTCCCACTGAAGTATGCTCCTGTCAGGGGAACAGATGATGGCTATGTCCTGTTGAAACATGAGACAGAAATCGGTTCCGGGGAGGACGGTAAGGTTGTTTTTTACTCTCTGTATATGCATCTGAAGTTTCTGGAGGCAGAGATAAAAGCGGATGCCAAAATCTACCGTAAAGACCCGCTTGGCTCTTCCGGAATGACTGACGGCCAGAATGAATTTCACTTCCAGGTTTTCTGCGACGATGACAACATCAAAAAAATGACAGGCAGAAAAACGAAGGCGCTGGATATTTCGAAAGATGGTCGAACCGATGCAATTTACGGTGATATCCATTTTTATCTGCCACCAGGAACAAAGTTTTATGACAAGGCGCCGGCAGATAACAGCACCTCCATCACCGGGCTTTCTGAACTCTATACCAGCAATGCGCCTCTGTATGCCAGCATGACTCTGGCACAAGGCAACTGTACGATGGTGACCCGGCAAAAAAAAACGCAAATTGACGGGAAGTATAATCTGCTGGGCGAGCCGCAGGTTAACGCCGATGGCGAAGACTATGAATACAATCTTTATAAAACCGCGATGCGGAATTATAAGGAGAGCCCCAGCGCCGGATTTGAGCTGCTTCGTTTTGGCCGGGTCATCAATACGGAGCATGAAACGCTGGTGCCGGCAGATGCCCCACTTTGGATGACGGTTAATTACCCGGGCGGGCAAGGAGTGGTCAATTTGGCTGATCCTAATATTAAAAAGTTTAGTGACGCGGATTTTCCACACTGGACTGGCTGGCAGCTGGTTGACGATGACGCGGATTCCAATAGCCAGTGCAATTCCGCAGCGATCGCTTCGCTGAATGAAAATGGTGACTATGACAATCAGTGCAGCAAGTTGATATGTCATTTCCCGTTTGAGTGGGAAAAAAGTACCGTAGATACCCGGTTCTCGTGGCTGAAAATCGGCAGTGACGAGCATGATCCTATGTCGGAAGAAGATTATGCGAAGTTTAAGGCTCACGCTGAAGCGCTGTGTTTTGATTCTGGTTCTTTGGCATCGGGGCGTTTGTGGCACTTTGAGCCAAAGGCATTTATTCGGCAATTTAGAAAATGTGGCTGGCTTGATAGTGAAGTAATTGAAAAAATAATGGTGGCAAATACTAAGCCAACGGCAAAGTTGCAAATCAGTAAGATAAGTAAGAAGGTAACTGAATATTACGGTGATATAAATGCCATACTTAATAAATACAACCTTTATAGTGCCAATAGAAAATGTCATTTTCTTGGGCAGGGGGCTGTTGAATCCGGAAGTTTGCTGTCAATGCAGGAGATTAGTCAGCAACAACTGATAGAGAACGGTGTCCACAAAGGTGGTGGAATTGTTGACCTGTCAACCAAAAATGAAGCGGAGCTCGCGCATTGGTATGGAGAGTTAACAGAAGAAAAAGACGATTATTTTTCTGGTAAAAAATACAATTCAAAAGGGAATGTTATCACAGGGTCCTACAGCTGGATTAATGGGAATTGTGGTGATGTTGATGCCCAGAAATACAGAGGGCGTGGTTTTAAAATGCTCACTGGGCTCGATACTTATTCTAGCTATTGGGTATATCGAGGGTGGCTCTCAGTAAGTGACTTTGATCGATATTGGTGGGATGACCCTCAATACAAAAAGAAAAATGCAGCAAAAATGAAAAAACGTAGTCCTCAGATAGACTCACCACAAAAAATAACAGAAAGTAGTTATAATTGCATTGATGCTGGCGGTTTTTTCATCGTTGGGTTTAAAGATAAAACGGTGAAAATAATGGATGGGGATAAAAATGGCAAAGCAGATGATTATCAGGTTATTGAAAATGTTACCTCTGCAATAAATGGTGCTGACAAAGGTCTTTCAGAGAGAAAAATCTTTACGAAAAGAGCTAAGGAGGTGATTGGTGATGACGTTTAATAAAGCATTTTTAACTTCAATGATGTACTTTATGGCTACGTTTAGCTCTTGGGGGGCATATTACAATACCATTAAAGTTGATGGTTATATGATTAGCCTCAATAAAAATAACCAAGGGGTGGTTGATGTACATAGTGACACCTCGAAAGTTTCCGCTTCATGTAAAATTAAAAACTGGAATGGCAAGTACTATTTAGGGGCTGGAATACTCGCTTTGACAAGTGATAAGGTTGGTGTGATTGTTGCTGGAAGCAATATGTTTTTAAAAACAAAGGAGTTGGAGGCTTGTAATAAAAAATTCGTAAATCTATATAGCGTAGATTATTTAGACCAAAAATTATCTACTCTTGTCGATGTTAACTTCGATAAAAAACTGATTCTCGCTTTAATTCCCATTGATGCCCAATCAGGAGCGCACCAAGCGATACTGTCAAGTTTTGATGGGAAAAAGAATGTTATCTCTGGGAAAGGTTTTTGGGATCCACGTGTAAAGGATATGAATATTTCGGATGATACATTTCCTGTAACTGATGACTTTTACATCGGAAAAATATCAGCTAATGGAATGTACGTTGCTCCTAACGATCTTGATTGTTCTGTAGATTCTTTTCCTGGTATGTGGGATATAATCAAAAAAATGAAGGTGACATTCCCTGATGATAAAGATGATGCTGTGATTGACAGTAAATGCAAAAAGCTTTTTTCGGGTGATAAAACACTTGATGAGTTGGATGGGAAGCTTATCAATACGAAATAATGCTATTACAAATGACTATTTATTATCAGGGCATCAATTTTCTTGTGAGTCATCAGTAATTGATCACAATCTTACTTTTTCATGAGGTGTAAGCTATGGATTATCAATCCTCAGTAAATTTACTCTTTTATATTTTCAGTGAGAAACAGCTAATCTTCACCATGAACATTTGGCCAATTATCTGACCGATTAATTATCGTTAACAATCCATAGGTATCTGAATTGGAGAACGTTTTTTATTGGTCGTATTTGGGGAAGGGTATGAATGTTAAAAGTTTAGGTTTACTTTTATTCTTGGTTGTTTCTTGGTCAAATTTTGCAGCAGGCAATCTGAAAAGATCATGTGGGGTACTTATCAACTCTGGAGGCGATACATTATTATTTTATGATAAGAATGGTGTTAAAGAATTCGAAACAGAAATGAAAGATAAACGGTTAATGTCGAAAAAATACTCATGCGCATGTATGACTTATAAATCTGAGAATGAAGAATACATTCGCGGGATAACAAAAGTTGAATTTGTGAATAAAAAACTTGCTCAAGAAAGAAAGAAAGAAAGAAAAAAAGAAATAGGTGAAATTTACGTTTCAAAAATTGACAGGACTGGATATGGTATGCCTCCAGCAGGTATAGATAATGACAAAAGCAATAATTTATATTTGGGTTATGCTTATACTCCCCGCTTAGAAAATAAATTTTTCTTCTACAAGGGAGATATAATCGTTATTTATACTCTTAAAAAGAGTGGGATTGCATTTGCGAAATTTGGCGTTTGTTCACTTGATGGTAAAACAATGAAATGCCGAAGATATTTTGAGTCAGGCATTGAGAAAGGCCGTCTTAATGAAGAGGTTAATTATGTTTACGTAAAAGGGAACTATGTAGATGAAGGCGTTCATTTGATTTATGATCGGAATGGTGATGTGGCATTTATTGAAATTAAAAATAGAGATTTTAAAAAAGATAAAGTGCTTTTTGATAGATACCCCGAAAAAACCAAACGATCTTTCTATTTTAGTTGATTTTTATAAATATTGAGATATGAGAGTTTGAATGCGGTATTCCCTTAAGCATCTTCCTGAACGTTACCCTCGACCAGCCCCACCAAAGACATTCCGATGGTTTGCTGTTCTGGCGTTAATGCTGGTCATTAGTGTGATCCTCATGCGTATATTTGGACGCTACATCGATAACAGCCACTTCTGGTTAATTGCTATTGGCACACCAGTCGTTGTGTGGATTGTCAGTTTCGGTATTCGCATGTGGTTCTGGTCATTACAGGACAGTAAAGCGAATGGTTTCGACAGCCGCAGGGAACAATGGATTCTACGCGAGACCCGGAAGGCTAGGCGCGCGCTTCAACTGCTGAATACTACATATATAACGGCTTATCCTGAGATTGAGAAGGACGTTGTTGCTACCGCGATGCTGAACAATAAAAGCATCATCGCCTCCCAGGCTGACTGGAAGGGAGAAAAAAGTAAACGGGTGAGCCGCATTCTGGTGGGACCAGAAGATACACCGGAATTACTCATATCACGCCTGCTTTCAGAACTCATTGCTGGTCTGCCTGTCGATCGGTTCCCCGAACATGTTTTACTGGTTGTTGCTCTTGATATTTCATCATCAGTGTCGCTCGATGCTGTCCGTGATATCTGGCAGCAAGAATGGCAGGAGAGTGGCATAACCTGCGCTGTTGAGTATCTCGATGGATCTGGTCCTGGCGTTATTGATAGCTGGATGAACAATCGCTTTAAAGAGCTTGCAATGCTGCTGATTGTGTCACTTCAGATTGCACCAGTGGTTTCAAATAACTCTGCTGAAGCGGCAGTGGCCATTCTTCTCGGCAACCGCCTGACACAGGAGGCTCTCGAACCTGTTGCACTGCTGCATCGACCGGATCCCGCCCCACCAGGAGGGCTGGAAGAGGGGATGCGAATGGCCGCCTATAACGTTCCGGTCAAAGAAAATATCGTCAAACACCTGTGGCTTGCCGGCTTGACGAAAGAGCAACGCGCAGAGGTGGTCGGGAGCCAGAATAAACACCCCGCCCAGTCCGTTGAAGACGACGCTGTAGTAAACCTTGACGTATCAATGGGACATGCAGGTGCCGCCGCTCCCTGGCTGGCTATTGCTGCAGCCACAGACATCGCCCGACAAACTCAATTACCGCAGATGATCATCAGCGGCGACACCACACAGGATGTGCTGTGGAGCACACTCGTTACCCCGACTGCTTCCCGACAGGAGATGGACGCGTGAGGTTGAAAGCTCTATTACCGAAAACAACGGAAGGCCGCTACCGTGCTGTCGCCCTGTTCTTCCTGGTCCTGCTGGCCGCCATGACATTTATTGTCTGGAAACGCCCGGACATGGCAGGCCTTCAGCCTGACAGCGATCAACAGACTTACTGGCTGATTGCCGGGGGCTGTGTCACGGGATGTGCCTTGCTTGCTTCATTGTTGCTTTTGGTCGCAGTTCGCAGTGCCGGGAAGACTGAATTTGATGACCTGGTGGATGGCACAAACGGTGATGACGAGAAAAAGAAACGAGAAACAGAGAAGGTTGCTGTTCATCCGGCCGTAGCGATGTGTAACACCCTTAGACGCCATTTGCATTCACGTTTCGGCCTTTTCTGGCGCCGTAAGGTCCGCCTGTTGCTGGTCACGGGTAACGAAGAAGCCATTGAACAACTGCTCCCCGGCCTGCAGGAAAATCAGTGGCTGGAAGGGAACCGCACGGTGCTGATTTATGGTGGCAGTCTGACCGCTGAACACGACAAAGAAAAATATACCGCCCTGCGCAAACTGCGTCGGGGCCGCCCTCTGGACGGTATTGTCCGGGTACTACCACAGACGCTGAATCTCACCTCTCAAATCAGCGATAACGACCTGCGCGGGTTTGAAAAAATCAGCGAGCTGTTGCGCTATTCGGCTCCCGTCTGGATATGGAAGCTGTGCGACAGTGACTGGTCGCAAACGAACCGCACCGAACAGGCTGTTGGGGCGTCGTTCCCGCTGCGTGCCAGCACTGACGATGTGACCCATCAGCTGGAGTCAATGCTCTCCGGGTTACGGGAACAGGGTGTGAGTCAGATTGCTCAACACCGGCAAAACGACTTTCTGCTGCGTCTTGGCCAGTCCCTGAAAACAGGCGGTATCCGCCGCTGGGCAGAGCAGCTGTCCCCCTGGCTGTATACCACTCAGCAACGCATCCCGCTACGTGGCCTGATGTTCAGCCTGCCACAGAGCCAGCCTGCAGAAGACCCGGAGGGAGTCACGCCGGTGACGGCCGGTGAAGAGAAATTTATTCCGGCATTACAGCGCCATGCCCTGACATTACCAGCCACCTGGCAGGGAGTTGTGGACGACTGTACCCGGGTACGCGGCCGCCGGGTCGGGATGGCCTGGGAGCAGACGCTGGCCTGGTCATTGATGGCCATTATCGGTATCTGGGGGGCGGGAACGCTGCTGTCGTTTGCGGTAAACCGGTTGCAGATTGTTTCTGTTGCCGAACAGGCCCACGCCCTGGTGGAACACCCTTCCGTTTCCGATGACCAGCTGACTGCACTGCATACCCTGCGTAACCATGCGGGTCGCCTGAAGCATAACATCAGCGAGGGTTCGCCGTGGTACCAGCGGTTTGGCCTCGACCATAATCAGCAACTGCTCGATGCCATGCTGCCGTGGTACGGCGTGGCGAATAACCGCCTTATTCGTGACCCGGCAAACCTTGCCCTGCAGCAGAAGCTCAGTGCGCTGGCAAACTCGGCCCCCAATAGTGACCAGCGCACGCAGCTGGCGAAACCGGGTTATGACCAGCTCAAGGCCTGGCTGATGATGTCACGTCCGGATAAGGTTGACGGCGTGTTCTATGCCGAAACGATGAAGTCCGTGCAGCCTACCCGAACAGGCATTTCCACCGGATTGTGGCAGAGCCTGTCACCGGATTTGTGGGCCTTCTATCTCTACGAACTGCCGAAGCAGCCGCAGTGGAAAATCA
>Ga0308168_1001420_pt1 | contig 21943 bp, 26 predicted proteins | sample PhyCR2_FD_202133 | JGI IMG/M metagenome (GOLD analysis project Ga0308168, IMG submission 202133) | Phyllosphere microbial communities from UC Gill Tract Community Farm, Albany, California, United States - DLSLRC.R2 | ecosystem: Host-associated > Plants > Phyllosphere > Unclassified | place: USA...
AGATGCCGATGTTCTGCTGGACCTGGCTGATCACCGCCTACCTCCTGATCGCCGTGATGCCGGTGCTGGCCGGCGCCATCACCATGACCCTGACCGACCGCCACTTCGGCACCTCCTTCTTCAATGCCGCCGGCGGCGGCGACCCGGTCATGTACCAGCACATCTTCTGGTTCTTCGGCCACCCCGAGGTCTACATCATGATCCTGCCGGCCTTCGGCATCATCTCGCAGATCATCCCCGCCTTTGCCCGCAAGCCGCTGTTTGGCTACGCCTCGATGGTGTACGCCACCGCCTCGATCGCGATCCTCTCCTTCATCGTCTGGGCCCACCACATGTTCACCACCGGCATGCCGGTGACCAGCCAGCTGTTCTTCATGTACGCCACCATGCTGATCGCGGTGCCGACCGGCGTGAAGGTGTTCAACTGGGTGGCGACAATGTGGAAGGGTTCGATGACCTTCGAGACGCCGATGCTGTTCGCAGTCGGCTTCATCTTCGTGTTCACGATGGGCGGCTTCACCGGCCTGATCCTGGCCGTGACCCCGATCGACATCCAGGTGCAGGATACCTATTACGTGGTGGCCCACTTCCACTACGTGCTGGTGGCGGGCTCGCTGTTCGCGCTGTTTGCCGGTTTCTATTACTGGGCGCCGAAGTGGACCGGCCACATGTACCCTGAATTCCGCGGCAAGATGCACTTCTGGAACTCGCTGATCTGGTTCAACATCACCTTCTTCCCGATGCACTTCCTCGGCCTGTCTGGCATGCCGCGCCGCTATGCCGACTACAACGGCGTGTTCACCGACTGGAACATGGTGGTCTCGATCGGCGCCTTCGGCTTTGGCCTGAGCCAGGTGTACTTCCTGCTGTTCGTGGTGCTGCCGACCATCCGCGGCGGCCAGCCAGCCGAGGCCAAGCCGTGGGAAGGCGCGGAAGGGCTGGAGTGGACCGTGCCGAGCCCGGCGCCATTCCACACCTTCGAGAATCCGCCGCTGGTGAAGTAAGCAACCGAGTGAGGAGCCGGCCATGATCGACCGTAAAAGAAATTTGCGTACCGCCTTCTGGGTAGGCGGCCTGGCACTGTTCTTCTTCGTGCTGCTGTTCGTCAAGCGGCTCTGGCTGGGCTGATAGCGCATGCACGCCCACGCCGGCCAGGAGGAACGCGTTCTCAACCGCACCGTGCTGCTCAAGCTGGTGGTGATCGCCGTCGTGATGTTCGGGTTCGCCTATGCGCTGGTGCCGGTCTACCGCCAGGTGTGCGAGGCGCTCGGCATCAACGTGCTGACGCAGAAGGACGGCACCGTGGCCGCGCCGGTGAACACCCAGGTCGACCTGGCGCGCACCGTCACCATCGAGCTGGACGGCAATGCCCAGGGACCGTGGCGCTTCCGCCCGACCCAGCGTAGCGTCGACGTGCATCCGGGCGAGATGACGACGGTGGTGTACGAGGTCGTGAACACGCAGGCGCGCACGGTCAAGGCGCAAGCCATCCCGAGCTATGCGCCGCAGTCGGCCATGCCGCATTTTAAGAAGGTCGAGTGCTTCTGCTTCCAGGAGCAGGTGCTGGGACCGAACGAGGCGCGCCAGATGCCGGTGGTATTCTTCATCGACCCGGCGCTGCCGCGTGAAGTGAAGAACATCACGCTGTCGTACACCTTCTTCGAGATCGGCGGGGCGGTGGCGGCGCAAAAGGTGGCAAACAAGGAATAAGCATGGAGCCGGATCGGGAGCCACGCCAGGCATCGTTCCTGGACACGATGAAGGCCGTGTTCTGGTCCTTCTTCGGCGTACGCAAGCGCAAGGATTACGAACACGACGCGGCCAACCTGAACCCGGTCTACGTGATCGTGGGCGGCCTGATCGGGGTGCTGGTGTTCATCGGCATCCTGATGCTGGTAGTGCGGCTGGCCGTCGCCAGGGCATGAACAAAACAGGATTCGACAATATCAACAGGTTTGATGGAGGAGAGCAGGATGAGTTCGCCACAGAATGCCACACACAGCGCGGCGCCCAGCACCGCACACGGCGCCGCGCACAGCGCGCCTTATTACTTCGTCCCCGGTCCCTCGCGCTGGCCGATGATCGCCGGCATCTCGATGCTGACCACGATGGCCGGCGCCTCGGGCTGGGTCAACGGCGCCGGCTGGGGACCGGGCGTGTGCGGCGCCGGCATCCTGGCGATGCTGGTGGTGCTGTATTTCTGGTTCGGCGACGCCATCTGTGAATCGGAAGCCGGCAAATACAGCGCGCGCATCGATTTGTCCTACCGCTGGTCGATGAGCTGGTTCATCTTTTCGGAAGTGATGTTCTTCGGCGCCTTCTTCGGTGCGCTGTTCTATGCGCGCGCGGTGAGCATGCCCTGGCTGTCCGACCTCGACCACAAGGTGATCTGGCCCGACTTCGCCGGCCACTGGGGCAACGTCGGCCCGGCCGGCACCGTGGAAGGCTTCAACACCATGGGCCCGTTCCCGATCCCGACCATCAACACTGCGCTGCTGCTGACCTCGGGCGTGACGCTGACCATCGCCCACCACGCCCTGCGCCTCGGCCATCGCAGCAAGACCGCGTTCTGGCTGTTCTGCACCATCCTGCTGGGCGCCGTCTTCATGGGCTTCCAGGCCTACGAGTACCACCATGCCTACACCGAGCTGAACCTGAAACTGACCTCGGGCATCTACGGTTCGACCTTCTTCATGCTGACCGGCTTCCACGGCTTCCACGTGACCATGGGCGCGATCATGCTGTCGGTGGTGCTGTACCGGGTGCTGCGCGGGCATTTTACGGCCGAGAACCACTTCGGGTTCGAAGGGGCGGCTTGGTATTGGCACTTCGTGGATGTAGTGTGGCTGGGGTTGTATGTGGTGGTGTACTGGCTTTGAATAGAAGCACAGCATTGAAAGGGACCGCGAACATATGAACGTCATCCCCGCGCAGGCGGGGATCCAAGTTCTGCGTGAGCTATTGAAACGCGAGCAAACTTGGGTTCCCGCCTTCGCGAGAACGACGTTTCGAGGGCGGGGGCCTTATCGCAACCCCGTCGGCTGAATCCACCCCATCTTGTAAGAAAACAGCACCAGTAAAAACAGCGTAATCGACAACCCCACCCGCATCGCCAGCGCCTGCACCGTGCGGTTGCTGCGTCCCTTGTCGCGCATGAGGAAGAACAGGGCAGAGGCCAGGCTGCCGATGATGAGCACGAAAGCGACGGCGACGACGATCTTCATGGCGAGCCCTGATATGGAATTATCAAGATTTAATTGTAATGCGATTGCGCTTCCGTTTTAGGACGATTCCCTTCCTGGCGATGCTGGCGCTAGTGGCCCTCGGTATCGCGCTCGGCAACTGGCAGACGCGGCGTGCAGCGGAAAAAGCCGCCCTCCAGCACAAGCTGGCACAGCGCACGGCCGCGCCGCCGCTGGTGCTGGGCGCCGCGCTGCAGGATCCGGCGGCCATCGAATACCGGCGTGTCATTGTGACCGGCCGCTTCGACCCCAACTGGCCGGTATTCCTCGACAACCGTCCGCATGGCGGCCGCAGCGGGTTCGTTTTGCTGATGCCGTTTACAATAGCGGGTTCGCACCGGCAGGTGCTGGTGGCGCGCGGCTGGCTGGCACGCGATCCGGCCGGCTACGCGCACATGCCCAAATTCGATACGCCGGTCGGCACCGTCACCATCGAAGGCGTCGCGGTGCTGCATCCGGCGCGCGTGATGCAGTTGGGGACGCCAGCGGCCCTGGTGCCCGGCGCCATCGTGCAGAACCTGGCAGTCGATGGCTTTGCGCATGCCAGCGGTCTGTCCCTGCAGCCTTTCCTGCTGGAGCAGACCGGGCCGAACCCGGCCGGCGACCCCCTGGTGCGCAAGTGGCCGGCGCCGGGCATCGACGTCGACCGCCACAAGGGCTATGCCTTCCAGTGGTACGCGCTGGCCGCCATGGCCTTTGGATTTTTTGTGATAACGGGGTACCGACGTGGAAGCAAAAGTGGAACCTGACCTGGCACGCGATCCAGCCTTTGACCCGACCAAGCAGCGCGGACGAGGACGCCGGATGCTGTGGCTGGTGCTGCTGGTATGCGCCGCGCCGCTGATCGCGTCCTATTTCGCCTATTACGTGGTCAAGCCGGAACGGCGCAGCAACTACGGCACGCTGCTCGACCAGCGCGCCCACCCGGTACCAAGCATGGCCACCACCACGCTCGACGGCCGCCCGATGCCGCTGCAGGGGTTCAAGGGCAAGTGGGTGATGCTGATGACCGGTTCGGGTGCCTGCGCCCAGGCCTGCCAGCAGCAGCTGTTCACGATGCGCCAACTGCGCCTGATGCAGGGCAAGGAGATGGACCGCATCGAGCGCGTCTGGCTGATCCTCGACCGCGAACCGCTCGACACCATCGTCATCCGCGAATTCGACGGCACCCACATGCTGCGTGCCGATGCGGCCGCGGTAAAGGCCTGGCTGCCGGTCGACGCCGGCGACAGGACCGACCGCCACATCTACATGATCGATCCGCTCGGCCACCTCATGATGCGCTTCCCGGCCAATCCCGAGCCGCGCAAGGTGTACAAGGATATCTATAAACTGCTGAAGGCATCCGCCGTCGGCTGAGTCACTCACTGTAACAAGCAACATGCAAGTATCCAATTTCGTATTGCTGGCGCTGACCGGCTTCCTGGCGGCCTCGGTGCCGCTGGCCCTCGTCTGGACCGCGACCGGTGTCAACAAGTACCGCAAGCTGGCCTGGGTGATCGCCTTCATCACCTTCGACCTGATCGTGTTCGGCGGCTTTACCCGCCTCACCGATTCGGGTCTCGGCTGCCCGGACTGGCCGGGCTGCTACGGCGAAGCCAATCCCTTCCTGGCGCACGCGCACATCGCCGCAGCCGAAGCGCTGATGCCGACCGGCCCGGTGACCAAGATGAAAGCCTGGATCGAAATGGTCCACCGCTTCCTGGCGATGGGCATCGGCTTCCTGATCATCGTGCTGGTGGCGGCGTCCTGGCGCCAGTGGTCGCGCGCGCGCAAGGGCAGGGCGGCGCATCTGCCCGCTCATGGTCCGATCCATGGACCGGCGCTGCCGACCCTGCTGCTGCTGTGGGTCTGCGTGCAGGGCGCATTCGGCGCCTGGACCGTGACCCTGAAGCTGCAGCCGGTGATCGTCACCCTGCACCTGCTGTTCGGCATGACCATGCTGGCGATGGCGGTCTGGCTCGGCGGCCGCGAAGACAAGCTGCTGGCGCCGCCGGCCGCCGCCAACCCGCGCGACTTGCAGGTGCTGCGCCGCCTGCGTCCGCTGGCCTGGCTGTCGGGCGCGGTGCTGCTGGTACAGCTGGCGCTGGGCGGCTGGGTCAGCACCAATTACGCCACGCTGGCCTGCAACGATTTCCCGCTGTGTAACGGCCAGCTGGTGCCGCAGATGGACTTCGAACACGGCTTCACGCTGTGGCGCGAACTCGGCAAGACCGCCGCCGGCCACTACATCCCGTTCGCGGCCCTGACCGCGATCCACTGGGTGCACCGCAATTTCGCGGCGGTGGTGGTGCTGGTGCTGTGCTTCACGGCCTGGCGCGCCTGGCGCATCCCCGGCCTGCACACCACCGCGCGCAACGTCGTGCTGGTGGTGATCGCCCAGGCGCTGACCGGCATCGCCACCGTGTTCCTGAACTTCCCGCTGGTGATCGCCGTGTTGCACAACGCCGGGGCCGCGCTCCTCGTCCTGCTGGTGACCATGTTAAACTACAAGGTACAGCATCAACTCGACCTGGCGCCCCGCTGGTCCCAACGACCAGCCCCGGCGCCTGCGAGCCATTCATGATTACCCAGACCGCCACCCACAAACCACCCAACCGGATCGCACAATACTGGGCGCTGACCAAGCCGCGCGTCACCCAGCTGGCCGTCTTCTGCGCCGTGATCGGCATGTTCCTGGCGACCGACGGCTTTCCCGGCTGGCACGTGCTGGTCTGGGGCACGATCGGCATCTGGCTGCTGGCCGGCGCCGCCTTCGCCGTCAACTGCCTGATCGAAGCCGAGATCGATGCCCGCATGGCCCGTACCGCCCGCCGCGCGACCGCCATGGGGGAACTCAGCACCACCCAGACCCTGATCTTCTCCGCCATCATCGGCGGCCTCGGCATGGGCGTGCTGTACACCATGGTCAACCCGCTGACGATGTGGCTGACCTTCGTCACCTTCGTCGGCTATGCGCTGATCTACACGATCCTGCTCAAGCCGAATACGCCGCAGAACATCGTCATCGGCGGCCTGTCCGGCGCCATGCCGCCGGCGCTGGGCTGGGCCGCGGTCGCGGGCGAGGTGCCGATGCAAGCCTGGCTGCTGGTCCTGATCATCTTCGTCTGGACCCCGCCGCACTTCTGGGCGCTGGCGATGTACCGGCGCGACGACTACGTGCGCTCCGGCCTGCCGATGATGCCGGTCACCCACGGCATGGCCTATACCGGCCTCCAGGTCTGGCTGTACTCGATCGCGCTGGCCGCCTGCACGCTGCTGCCGTTCGCGGTCGGCATGAGCGGCCTGTTCTACCTGGCGGCGGCAATCGCGCTGAATGCCGTGTTCCTGCGCTACGGCTGGCTGATCCACAAACACTACAGCGACCAGATCGCGCGCAAGGCCTTCGCCTGGTCGATTGTCTACCTGTCGCTGCTGTTCGCGGCGCTGCTGGTCGACCACTACCTCAAACAGTATTTAAGCTTTTGACCCGGAGCTTCCGACATGAAAAAACTGCTGCCTGCCTTGCTTGTCGCCGCCCTCGGTGTCTCCCTCACTGCGTGCGACAAGATGCCGGGCAAGCCGCCGGGCAAGGCGGCGGCTGCCGCGCAGCAGGGCTTCCAGAACACCGACATCACCGGCATCGACTACGCCAAGAACTTCACGCTGACCGACCACACCGGCAAGCCGCGCACCCTTGCCGACTTCAAGGGCAAGGTGGTGCTCATGTTCTTCGGCTATACCCAGTGTCCGGACGTGTGCCCGACGACGATGGCCGAGATGGCCGGCGTGATGCAGAAACTGGGCCCGCAGGCCGACCAGGTACAGGTCCTGTTCGTCACCCTCGACCCCGAGCGCGATACCCAGGAACTGCTGGCGTCCTACGTGCCGGCCTTTGATAAACGCTTCATCGGCCTGCGCGGCACGCCCGACCAGACGGCCAAGGTGGCCAAGGACTTCAAGGTGTTCTACGCCAAGGTACCAGGCAAGGAGCCCGGCAGCTACACCATCGACCACACCGCCGGCAGCTACGTGTTCGACCGCGAAGGCCGTCCACGCCTGTTCATCCGCCATGCCGGCGGCGCCGATCCTATCGTCCACGACATTCGTCAGCTATTATCCTGACAGGGCGCCATCCGGCGCATCGATCGGAACGATCCGCGCCGCATGGACCCACGACCGCACCCTGGCCAGGGACGCAACTACGCCCGCGCCGCAGCCATCCTGCTGCTGACGCTCGGCTGCCTGTACGTGCTGCGCCCCTTCCTGGCCGCGATCCTGTTCGCGGCCGCCGTCGTCATTTCGTCCTGGCCACTGTATCTCAGGCTGCTGCAGCACATGCACGGCCGCCGCACGCCGGCCGCCCTCACCATGACGCTGAGCCTGACGCTGCTGGTGATCATCCCGCTGGCGCTGGTCGCCTGGAACCTGGCGGACAACATCGCCGGCGCCTTCGAGCAGGTCAGGGCGGCGCTCAACCACGGCGAACTCCTGCCGCCGCAATGGGTGCGCGACATTCCGCTGCTCGGCGGCCAGATCGACGCCTACCTGCGCCAGCTGGTCGCCAGCCGCGACAGCATGATGGAACTGGCCCAGCGCCTGGTCGAACCGGCGCGCCGTGCGCTGCTGGCCGGCGGTCTCATGCTCGGCACCGGCGTGGTGCAGCTGAGCCTTGCCGCCTTCGTCAGCTTCTTCTTCTACCGCGACGGCGCGGCCCTGAACGCCGTCATCGCCGCCACCACCCGCCGCATCATGGGCGAGGAAGCCGAAGCGGTCAGTGGCATCGTCAGCCAGACCGTGCGCGGCGTGATGTACGGCCTGCTCGGCACCGCGCTGGCCCAGGGCCTGGTGGCGGCGCTCGGCTTCGCCATCGCCGGGGTGCCGGCGATCCTCCTGCTGTCGGTACTCGTGTTCGTGTCTTCGCTGATCCCGCTCGGTCCGCCGGTGATCTGGGGCGGGGCGGCGCTGTGGCTGTTCTACCAGGGCAGCACCGGCTGGGGCGTGTTCATGCTGGTGTGGGGCTTCTTCGTGATCAGCGGCGTCGACAACGTGGTGCGCCCGATGCTGATCAGCCGCGGCTCGAGCCTGCCGTTCCTGCTGACTTTACTGGGCGTGCTGGGCGGCGTGATCGCGTTCGGCTTCGTGGGCCTGTTCATCGGGCCGACGCTGCTGGCGGTCGGGTATTCGCTGATGAGCGGGTGGACCCACACCAAGGACCCGATCGTGAAGCAGAAGAACAGCTGTGAGGCGCCCGGCCGTTCCCGCGCCGGGCCGGCGGCGGGAACACGCCACACCGCAGTTACATCGAAGCCGCCGACTTGCCGGCCGCATCACGCTGGCCGGCACTCCCGATCCAGACCAGCACCAAGCCGCCAGCCGCCAGCGCGGCACCCACGAACGGCACCGCCGCGTAGCCGAAACCCTGGCCAATGACGACACCGCCGAGCACAGCGCCCAGCGCATTCCCGAGGTTGAACGCGCCCACGTTCACCGACGAGGCCAGGCCCGGCGCCTGGGCCGCCGCCTGCATCACGCGCATTTGTACCGGGGGCACGATGCCGAACGCGGCGGCGCCCCAGACCAGCAAGCCGATGGCCGCGCCGACGTGGGTTTTCATCAGCAGCGGCAGCAAGACCATGACGACCGCGAGCGACGCCAGGATCAGTTTGGTGGCGCCGTCCAGCGACCAGTCGGCCAGGCGGCCGCCCAGGCTGTTGCCGATCGTGAAGCCGACGCCGATCAGCATCAGCGCCAGCGCCACGAAGCCCGGGCTGGCATGGGTGACCTCGGCCAGCATCGGCGCAACATAGGTGTACAGCGCGAACATGGCACCCGAGCCGAGCACGGTGGTGCCCATGGCCAGCAGCACGTCGCGGCGGGTCAGCACCCGCAGCTCGCGGCGCACGTCCGGACGCGTACCCGGCTCACCCTTGGGCAAGGCCAGCCATAGCGCGCCGATGGTCACCAGGCCCAGCAGGGCAGTGCCGGCGAAGGTCATGCGCCAGCCGACTTGCTGGCCGATCCAGGTGGCTGCCGGCACGCCGCCGACGTTGGCCACCGTCAGGCCCATGAACATGGCGGCGATCGCGCTCGCCTGTTTTTCCTTCGGGACCACACTGGCGGCCACCACGGCGCCGATGCCAAAGAAGGCGCCGTGGTTGAGGCTGGTGATCAGGCGCGACAACAGCAAGGTCGTATAGCCTGGCGCACACGCGGAAAGCAGGTTGCCGACCGTAAAGATGAGCATCAGCGATATCAGCGCGGCGCGTTTGCCAAAGCGGCTGAACAGCAGGGTCATCACCGGCGCGCCGACCATCACGCCGATCGCGTAGGCGGAGACCAGCATCCCGGCGGTCGGGATATCGACGTCGACGCCGTGGGCGATCACCGGCAGCAGGCCCATCGGCGTAAATTCGGTGGTGCCGATGGCAAAGGCGCCGGTCGCCAGGGCCAGTAGTGCAGTGGAAGATTTCATTGGATCCTTGAAGCGCTTGCTAGCAATTTTTCGAAAGCAGTATTGTCCATGATTTATATTTGCAGATTAAGGCCAGTTAGACGCAAAGACTTTTGCGTTTGAATCAAGAATGAAGACGACTCTCGAAGACATGCAGGTGTTTGTGGCCGTGGTGGACACGGGATCGCTCACCGCCGCCGCGCAGGCGCTGGGACTGACGGTGTCGGCCGCCAGCCGCACCTTGAGCCGGCTCGAGCAAAAGCTGCAGACGACCCTGCTGCGCCGGACCACCCGGCGGCTGGAACTGACCGAGGAAGGCGCGCTCTTCCTGGCGCACGGACGCGCCATCCTGGATTCGGTCGATGCGGCGGAAGAGCAGATGCTGGCGCGGCGCATGCGCCCGGCGGGACGGCTGCGGGTCGATGCCGCCACGCCTTTCATGCTGCATGTGCTGGTGCCGCTGATCGAGGGATTCCGCGCCCGCTATCCGGACGTGGAGCTGGAACTGGCGTCGAACGAAGGGATCACCGACCTGATCGAAAAGCGCACCGACGTCGCCTTGCGTATCGGTATCCTGAAGGATTCGACACTGCACGCGCGGCTGCTCGGCACCAGCCGCATCCGCGTGCTGGCCAGTCCGGCCTATCTCGCGCGTCACGGCATGCCGGCCGCACCAGGCGAGCTTGGGCGGCATGTGCTGCTCGGTTTCAGCGAGCCGGAAACGCTGAACGACTGGCCGCTGCACGATGTCGACGGCAGCGCCATGCGCATCCGGCCCACCATCGCATCGTCGAGCGGCGAGACGCTGCGGCAGATGGCGCTGGCCAACCTCGGCATCGTTTGCCTGTCGGATTTCATGACGCGCGAGGACCGTGCCGGCGGCCGGCTGGTGCAGCTGTTCCCCGAGCGGACGCTGGACGTGCTCCAGCCGATCAATGCGGTCTACTACCGCAACACGGTGCTGGCAGCCCGCATCACCAGTTTCGTGGATTACGTGGCGGCAGCGCTGGGTGCGCATCCTATGGGCGCTTGAGCCCGCGCTTGAAGCGCCGCTTGCACCGATCAGATCTGATAGGTAGCCTGCGTTCGCCAGCCGAATCCGCGACGTCTAATTGATCTTCAGATAATATTTTTGGCGTAGTATTTTTTCAAAAATCGATAAAAACTGGAGACCTCAATGAAGAAAATCGCCGCCGCACTGGCCGCTGCCGCATGCGTGTTGCTCTCGACCGCTGCGCAAGCCACGCAATTCAGGCTGGATTTCACCGTAGGCAGCTTCACAAACAACTTCGTCACCCTCGACCACGCACCGATCACCGGCTCGATCCTGTTCTCGGCCGCTGCCATGGGCGCGGCCGTTGACGCGATCGACGCCGTCGACCTGGTCATCGACAACCACGTGTATACGGCCGACGAGATCGGCGCCGAACTGTGGGGCAGCAACTATGCTTTCGGCGGTAAAGCGGCGGCCATCGGCAGCGTCGAAGCGCTCACGAACGACTTTTATATCTACGTGAACGGCTTCGGCAACGACTTCCAGTTCGCGACCGACCAGACCTACCTGTATTTCGGCCGCGATATCACCGCCACCATCGGCGCAGCCGACGCCGGTGCCGACGTGCCGGAACCGGCCAGCGTTGCGCTGCTGCTGGCCGGCCTCGGTGGCTTGGGCCTGTTGCGCCGTCGCCGCGGCTGATGATGACAAGGGGCTAGGCCAGCTGCGCCGGGCGCCGGTTCCACAGGTGCCCGGCGCACGCCGCCACGGCGCCCATCGCGCTCCAGGCCAGCACCGACATCAAAGTCGCCGTGCCGTGGAAGCCGACCACGTCGGCCAGCGGCACGTTGTGGATCTGGACGCCCATGTAGAGGCCGAACAGGAACAGCACCAGGAAGGTATGGGCGCTGCCGCTGGTGCGGCCAAGCATGGTCGCAAACGCAGCCAGCGCGAACAGGCCGGACAGCAGCGCCAGCGCACGCAGCGGTTCGAAGCCGGCCAGGCGCAATGCCGCCACGCCGGTGAACATCAGCCCCAGCATGCAAGCCGCGCCCAGCTGGCGCCAGTAGCGCTGCGCCGCGCCGCCCGGCACCGCGGCGCCCAGCACGGCGCAGCCGGCATCGCCATCGCGCGTGGCCAGGTCGCTCACCAGCACGCCCCAGCAGGCGACGCAGGCCAGCACCAGCGGCGCCAGCATGGCCGCGGGCAGCACCAGCGCCAGCACCTGCGCCGCCAGCAGCAGGACGATCGCCGAGGGGGCCGTGCCCAGGGTCAGCGCGACGTCGGCCAGGGCCTGGCCCGGGACGCCGGGCAGGCGCGCGGCCAGCCCGAACAGCGGCTGCGCCAGGCGCGACAAAGGACGCAGCCAGCCATTCAGCAGCGCCAGCGGCGAACGGCGGGCGTGGCTGCGCGCCGGCTTGACCCGGTCCGGCGAGAAGCGGTGGAACAGGGGCAGCGCGAGCCCCAGCGGCAGGCAGGCCAGCAGGGCGCTGAGGGCGCGCACGCCCACGATGTCGGGCCGCCACAGCGATGCCGGCAGCGTCAGCGGGGCGAGCCTGGGGTCGAAGTCGGCTATGCCGAGCGCCATGGTCGTGATGTCGACCTGCGCCGACAGCGCCGCGATCACGGCGCTCATGCCGCTGAAGTCGAAGGGGACGGTGATCACGGTCGACCCCGTCATCAGCGCCGGCAGCATGCCCATCTGGCCGGCCCACACGACAAAGTACAGGATGTCGCCGCGCTTGCCCATCAGCGGCGCCCAGCTATCCCACAGCACCGCGCAGCTGGCGGTGAACAGCGCCATCGGCCCCAGCACCAGCAGGTAGGTCGACAGGTAGACCCCCGGTTCGATCGGGCCTTCGCCGCGCACCAGGTGGCAGGCCAGCACGGTCGCCATCGAAGCGCCGATCAGCGCCAGCAGGTACAGCACGCCGCCGCACCAGCGGCCCAGCACGAAGGCGCGGCCGCCCAGCGCGCTGGCGCCGATCACGCCGCCCATGCCGCTGCGCAGGTCTTCCGCCATGCGCCCGCGCAACAGGTAGAAGCCGGCCAGCGCGAACAGCAGCGAGGCCTGGGCCGCGCTGCCCAATGCCAGCATCGCACTAGTATAGCGCACGCGGGCGCCGCCGATCGCCATCAGGGTCTGGCCGCCGGCCGGGTCGGAGACCATCAGCCAGCTCAGGGCCACGACCGCCAGCAGCGTCACCAGCGTCGACGTGCGGCGCAGGCGCACCCGCGCCTCCAGCAGCGCCAGCGTGCGCACCAGGCCGGCGTTCATGCCGCCTCCCGTACGGTGTCATTGACTGCATAGCGCTGCGCCATCAGCGCTTCTTCCAGGCTCGGTTCCGAGGGCAGGGCACCTGGACAGGGCAGGCTCGGATGGGCGATGCGCAGCGCGATCCGCTCGCCCTGGCGCAGTGCCTGCAGCACGTGGGTGGTGGCGCGCAGCACGTCGTATCCGGCAGCGTCGACGCTGGCCGACCATACCTGGCCACGGGCGCGGTCGAGGATCGCGTCGGGCGTGTCGCAGGCCACCAGGAGGCCGCTCTTCATGATGGCGAGGCGGCCGGCGATGGTCTCGACGTCGGACACGATGTGGGTCGAGATGATCACCAGCTTATTGAAACCCAGTTCGGCCAGCAGGTTGCGGAAGCGCAGCCGCTCTTCCGGATCGAGGCCGGCGGTCGGTTCGTCGACCACCAGCACGTCGGGGTCGTTCAGCAGCGCCTGGGCGATGCCGAGGCGGCGCAGCATGCCGCCCGAGAAGGTGCTGGCCATGCGCCCGGCCTGCTCGTGCAGGTTGACCAGTTCCAGCAGGCGGCGGATGCGGCCCGGGTCGCGCACGCCCTTCAGCGCCGCGAAGTACTGCATGAACTCGAGTGCGCTGACGTTGCGGTAGACCCCGAAGTCCTGCGGCAGGTAGCCGAGGCGGCGGCGCATCGCTTCCGGCCTGGCCGCGATGTCGACGCCGTCGAACAGGATGCGGCCGCCGGTCGGCCGGGTGAGGGTGGCGATCATCTGCATCAGCGTGCTCTTGCCGGCGCCATTGTGGCCGATCAGGCCCACCACCCCGGGTTCCAGGCGCAGCGACAGGTCGGACACGGCGGTCAGCTGCTTGCCGAAGGATTTGGTGACGTTCTGCAGGTCCAGCATGGCGGGGCTCCGGGGAGTGGCGATGGGCCTACTCTAGCCATGCCGGTCGCGCGGGGCGAGTCCTATATGACGAGCGGTCGATTCGGCTGGATGAACGGTCAGATCGTCAGACTGCCAAGGCCGCGTCGGTCCGCGGGCGGCGTTCCAGCGCCTGGACCAGCGCCGGCATGTAGGTGCGGCTGGCGCGCAGCAGGGTGCCGTCGCGCAGGCGCAGCAGGGCGTCACGGTTGGTCAGCGCGCGCAGCTCGACCACCCTGTCCAGGCGCACGATGCTGGAGCGGTGCACGCGCTGGAACATCGATGGGTCGAGCCGCAGCGCCAGCGCCTGCAGGCGCTCGCGCACCAGGTAGCTCTTGCCTTGCGCATGCAGGGTCGCGTAGTCGCCGTCGGCTTCGATGCGTTCGACGTCGGCGCTGTCGACCAGCACGATGCGGTTGCCGACGCGGACCGTGAAAGTGCGTGTCCACTCCGGGGCAGGGGTGGCCGCCTGTGAGGCAACGCCGCCGCAGCGGTAGGGAAAGGCGCGCTGCGCACGTTCCAGCGCTTCCTCGAAACGCTCGTCGTCGACCGGCTTGAGCAGGTAGTCGATGGCCGCCAGCTCGAAGGCCTGCAGCGCGAAGCCGTCGTGGGCCGTGAGCAGGATCGCCATCGGCCGCCCGGCGCGCGGCAGCCCGGCCAGCACGTCGAGGCCGGTCTTGCCGGGCATGTCGATGTCGACGAACACGAGGTCAGGGCGCACGGCTGCGAGACCGCTGGCCGCGCTGTCGCCGTCGCCGTATTCGGCCACCAGTTCGAAGCCCGGGCGCTGCGCCAGCCGCGTCCTGAGCGCCAGCCGGGCCAGCGGTTCGTCGTCGAGGATGGCGACGCGGATCGGCCGGCTCATGCCGCCATCCTTTCGGCAGGTACGGCCACGCCGGTCGAGGGCATCACGGGGCGCAGCGGCAGCGTCAGGCGCACCTGGAAGCGGCCGTCGGCGCCCCAGCCGGCCTCGAGCTGCTGGTCGGCGCCGTACAGGTGGCGCAGGCGCTCGGCCACGTTGGCCAGGCCGATGCCGCCGCCTTTACCATGACCGGCGGCACCGTCCGGGCGCATGCCGTCGTTGACCACCTCGACCAACAGGCCGGCGCCGGCGCCCTCGACGCGGATGTCAACCCGGCCCGGCGTACTCAGTGGTGCAATGCCGTGGCGGATCGCATTCTCGACCAGCGGCTGCAGCACCAGGTAGGGCACGGCGGCATCGAGCAGGTCCGGTCCCGCTTTCATGGTCAGCTGCAGGCGCTCGCCGAGGCGCGCCTTTTCGATGTCGAGATAGGCTTCGGTCAGCGCCAGTTCCTCGGCCAGCGCATGTTCGTGGCGGCCATCGTGGGACAGGGTCGCGCGCAGGAAATCGGAGACGCTGGACAGCATGCGGTTGGCATCGCGGTTGGCGCCGGCCGCCACCAGCGCCGAGACGGCATTCAGGCTGTTGAACAGGAAGTGCGGATTGACCTGCAGGCGCAGGGCGCGCAGCTCGGCGTCGCGCGCGTGCGCGAGGGCCTGGGCCAGGCGCAGCTGGGTGCGCTGCAGCGACAGGTAATAGACGGCGAGCGCGTGGATGGCGCAAAACACGATCAGCGCCAGCCAGCAGCCGTCCAGACCGCGCACCAGCTCGTTCCAGTGGTAGCCGTCGGCCCGTCCGAGGCCGATGGCCAGGCGCTGCCCGAATACGGCGTTCACGACCGACATCGCATAGCTGGCCGCCAGCAGCACCGGGGCGGCGATCCGCCACGACGTGTCGCGCCGCCACAGCGCGCGCTGGATCAAGGCCAGCGGTGGGATCCACAGCAGGCAAGCCGAGAAGTACAGCGCGCGGAACGCGGTTGCATCGCTGTTGCCGAGCGCCGGCAGGCCGAGGATCGCCATGCAGGCGCATACCGGCAGGGCGGCGAGGATGGGGACGAGCGGCGGCGCTTGTTCTTTCACGGGGCGGTCCGGTGCGATGGCGATGCTAGGATTCTATCCGCTCAGCGCCCGACCGAATACAGCATCGAACTGATCTTCCAGCCATCCTCGGCGCGCACCATCTGCCAGCTCTCGCTGCCGCGGTTGGTGACCTTGCCGTCCCCGATGAAGTCGAAATCGAAGTACACCGAGCCCACGGCGCCATTGGTATCGATACGCACGTTGTAGAAGCGTTCCTCGATGGCTTTCGGGTCCTTCTGGACGAAGTCGGCGAATTCCTTCCAGCTCGAGTGCATGACCTTCTTCGCCTCCGGGCGGCGCTTCTTGACGTCCGCCCAGGTCGCGTCGTCGAGCACCGACAGCCAGCTGTCGTGGTCCTGCAGGAACAGGCTGCCGAGGGTCTTGCCATCGTGGGCGATGATCGCGGCCTGGAATTGCTGGACCACCTGGCGGATGCCGGCGACGTCGGCTGCCGGGCCGCTGTCGGCGGCATGGACCGGGGTGCAGAAGCAGGCGGCGGTAGCGGCGGTGAGGAGGAGGGAGCGGAGGGAGCGCATGGCACGATGGAGGGAGTGATGGAGCAGCCACGATAGGCGCGGCCGGCGGCGCCGGTCCAGTGCCGTGCGCCGGACCGTGCATGGGTTGCGGCGAGCCGGTGGTGCGCGAGAGCGGTGGGCCGATCAGCCCTTTTTGCTCTCAAGCGGCGGCCAGCAATGCATGGCGCCACTGGTCTCTCCTGTTGCACGTTGCCAGACTTCTTGGGGAAAATAGCCGCGCTCCGATAACGCACCAAAAAATTCAGAGCCGCCCTTGGCCTCGCTCGGCACGACAACGGGCCTCTCTCGTCCGTGCAATTGGATAATGATCGAATCGGATGTGTAGAGGCCCTCATCCTTGAAGCAAACGCGCACGATGTCGGCCCAGACGAATTCCTGATTCCAGGCAGGATCAAGTCCCGCAAGGACAAGCACCCTGACTCGTGCGTCGTCAAATTCAACGGTCAGTAGTTCACTCATCGGCTTTGGCCGTCTGGCGAGAAACCATGCCTTGATACTCTGCAGACTGAACATGTTTTTTCTAAAACAGGTATGACTATGTTGGCCGAACTTCGCATGTATGTTTTCGAAACGATAGCGGGTCGTTGAGCATGGCGTTCAAGACGACCGGAACACGTCACATGCTCGGTGCCCGCATCTCACGGTGATTCGGATACCGGCCTCAGAAAAACGCCGAATTCTTTTCTGAGTAACGCCAGTTTCGGATCGATATAGGTCGTGCAGAACGGACCACCGGCATGCTTTTCAGCGTAGCGTTGAAAGCGCTCGTCCGATGCCCTGAAGGCTCGAAAGGGCAGGACACTGGTAACAAGAGGCGCATCGAATCCTGTCCCGACTTCTGCCAGGACGCGTCGTGCAGCCTCGGCCTGGGCCTCGTCCATAGCGTAAATCGCGCTGCGATACTTCTGCCGCAGTGCATGGTTCGATGTGCTTGAATGTGTCCGCAAATGGATCTCGATCAGGGACCGTAGCGAGATTTTTTCTGGTTGAAACGTAAGCACCACGGCCTCGGAGAAATCGTCGTCAGGGGCATCGGCGCGAATGAACCCCTGCTCTACGCGCGTAACGCCACGCAGAGAAGCGAACACGGCTTCCGTGCACCAATGGCAACCGCCACCAAAGCCAATTCTTTCCATGTCAGTGGGCATCCGTAATGTTAGTTTGCAAGTCGCATCGGTCATGATCACACAGCCCGTCGAAGCTTGCCACGCGAGCAGCTTCTCATACCCCAGCCAGCGCGCTGTCAAAACGACAGATCTGGAATGTCAGCGCCTGGCCGATACCGGACGGGTCGTTACGGTTCGGTGTATGCGCTCGACGCTGACAGGATAAGTCGCGGGGCGCCAGTAGCTGTCGGTCGTTGGCGGACTTTATTGGTTTCCACGATTGACTACATCGATTACACATGTAATCATCATCAGCAATTACATTTGTAATCGGAGATTGGCATGCTTGAGCACCTGACAATCAGCGAGTCGGAATCGCTGGTGATGGAAGTCCTGTGGACGCGCGCCCCGCAGACCGCCGACGAGATCGCCGCCGCGCTGGGGCCGGCCAACAACTGGCAGGACACCACCATCAAGACCTTCCTGAATCGCCTGCTGAAGAAGGGCGCGGTCCGTGCCGAGTACGAAGGGCGGCGCTATCTGTATTCGCCGGTCCTGGCGCGCGCCGACTGGGTCGATGCCCAGAGCCGCTCGGTGCTCGACCGCCTGTTCGGCGGGCGCGTGGCGCCGCTGGTCGCCCACTTCAGCGAGCGCGAGGCGCTGAGCCGGGACGATATCGCCGAACTGCGCACACTGATCGAGAAGCTCGACAAATGAGCGCCATGGACTTGCTGGCGCGCCTGGGCGTGGCCACGCTGGTGTTCACCGTGCTGGCCGGCGCCCTGATGCTGGCGCGGCGCCCGCTGCGCGCGCGGCTCGGTGCCGAGGCGGCGTATGGATTGTGGCTGCTGGTGCCGCTCGGGCTTGCGCTGTGCTGCTGGCCGGTACACCGGCACACGGTGCGGATGGAGATGGCAGCCGTGGCTGCGGATCCCGGCGTGCCGGCCGCGCTGGAGGCGGCGCCTTCCGCGGGACCGCAGCTGGCCATGCTCCTGGTCTGCGCCTGGCTGGCCGGGGTAGGCGCCGGTGCATTGCTGCTCTGTTTGAAGCAGCGTGCTTTCCTGCGGGCGCTCGGCGCCTTGCGGCGCGTGGACGAGGACAGCTGGAGCACTGCGCGCACCGGCGCCGGCCCGATGCTGGTCGGCCTGCTGCGGCCGCGCATCGTGCTGCCGGCCGATTACGCGACCCGCTACACCGCGCAGGAACAGGCGGCGGTGCTGGCCCACGAACGCATGCACCGCCGGCGCGGCGACCTGTGGTGGAACGCCTTGTGCGCTTTACTCCACTGCGTGTTCTGGTTCCATCCGCTGGCATCCGGTGCGCAGCGTGCCTTTCTGGCCGACCAGGAGCTGGCCTGCGACAGCGCGGTGCTGCGCGACCGGGCGCATGCGCCGCACACCTATGCCGAGGCACTGCTCAAGACCCAGGCCGGCGCCGGCGTGCCGCTCGGCTGCGCGATGCAGGCGGCGTCGCCGCTGCGCGAACGCATTGTGAACCTGGGTCGGCGCGGATCGCCACGGCGCGTGCGTGTGCTGGTGGCGCTGCTGCTGGCCGCTTTCGCCGCGGCCGGCGGACACCTGGCCTGGGCCGCATCCGCCGAGGTGGTGATGGTGCCCGCCGCCCCGTCCGCAATCGACCAACAGATGCCACCCACCCTGAAAGGAAGCACGATGACCGACCGTTTCAAGACTGCGCTCCCCCTCGGCTTTGCCGCCCTCGTCGCCGGCACCGGCGTTCACGCGCAACCCGCAAGCCTACCCGCCACCTATGGCGTCAAGATGGACATCGGCATCCACGGCGAGCAGGCCGCACCGCGCGTGCTGGTGAAGGAGAAGGTGCCCTTCGCGGTCGGCGGCGAGCATGGGGGCAAGCCGTGGCGCGTCGAATTCACGATCGACCGTACACCCGACCGCATGGTCCGCCTGAGCGGCCGGATCCTGGAAGATGGCAAGACCATCGCCGCGCCGGTGCTGGTCGGCCCGCTCGGCGAGCGCATGGGTGTGAAGGTCGGCGACGACGTGCAGGTGGCGCTGGTGGTACAGGAGCATACCCAGTGAGCCACTGCGCCACCGGGCGCCGCTCAAGCCTGCGCCACCGCCAGCGCAAGATTCAAGCCTGCGCCGCGGCCAGCGTCGCATCGGCAGCCATCGCCTTGCGTGCCGCCGGGCGCGCGCGCAGGCGCTCGACGTAGGCCATGATCTCGGGCAGCTTCGGCACCAGGCCGAAGCCGGTCATCCAGCCCAGCGCGCTGGCCCACAGGATGTCGGCCGCCGAGAAGCGTTCGCCCAGCAGCCAGGGACCGGCGCGCAGCGGGGCCGTGAAGGTGGCCAGCATGGTGTCGTAGTCGCCGTACGGGCACAGCGACGGCGGCGCCGGCGCGCGCTCGAGCGCGCGGTCGATGATGGCCGGCTCGAACGACGATCCATAGAAGGCCAGCCAGCGCAGGTACGGTCCGCGCAGCGGGTCGTCCAGGCTGGGCGCGAGTCCGGCCTGCGGGTAGCGGTCGGCCAGGTAGATGAAGATCGCCGGCTGCTCGGTGACCAGCATGCCGTCGTGCAGGATGGCCGGCACCTTGCCCATCGGGTTGACGGCGAGGTAGGCCGGGTCGCGCTGCTGCTTGCGTTTCAGGTCCAGCAGGTGCAGGTCGTAGTCGGCGCCGAGTTCTTCGAGCAGGATGCGGACGGCGCCGGCGCGCGAATGCGGGGCGTGGAACAGGGTCGGTTTCATGGTGGCCTCGGTGGATGCGAGGCTTCAGGGTAGGGGCGGGCGGCGGCGGCGTCTTGCAAAAACGCGAATGCTAGAATCTGCCGCATCCCCACACCGCAGGAGGACACCGATGACGACGCCCGCTAGCGTCCAGGACCGCGCCAAGGGCGTGGTCGCACCTGCGCTCGCCGTCAGGATGTTCCGCATGGAGCGCTACCTGCCGCGGCTGGACCTGGCGCCCTTCATCGAACACATCTGGATCGTCGAATGGGACTTGCGCGGCCAGCCGCCCTTCGTGCAGCGCACGCTGCCCTATCCGAGCGTGCACGTGGTGTTCGACCGCGCGCGCAGCGGGGTGTTCGGCGTGGTGACCGGCGCCTTCGATTACACGCTGCAGGGTGCCGGCAGGGTGTGCGGCCTGAAGTTCCGGCCCGGCGCCTTCCGTGCCTTTCTCGGACGCCCACTGCACACGATCAGCGACCAGGTGCTGCCGCTGTCGGCGGTGTTCGGCTGGGACGATGCGGCGGCCGTGGAAGCGGCGGCCGTCGACACGGTGCTGGGCGCGCCCGGCGATGCGGCCATGATCGATGCCGCCGGCATGCTGCTGCGCACCCGGCTGCGTATCCAGCTGCGCATCGAGCTGCCAATCGCCGACCCGCAGGTGGAGCGCATCGCCGCCATCCTGCGCACGGTGGAAACCACGCCGGGGCTGACCCGGGTCGAAGCGCTGGCCGCCGCCGCCGGGCTGGGCGTGCGCAGCCTGCAGCAACTGTTCGGCGAATACGTCGGCGTGAGCCCGAAGTGGGTGATCCGGCGCTTTCGCCTGCACGAGGCGGCCGACCGGCTGGCGCAAGGCGGCGACCTCGACCTGAGCGCGCTGGCGCTCGAACTGGGCTACGTCGACCAGGCGCATTTCACGTCGGATTTCCGCAGGCTGGTGGGGCAGGCGCCGGGCCGCTATCGGGACGACGCGCAGGCAATCAGCGCACCGCAGCCGGATCGAACAGCGGATTCAGAATCAAGCCCAGCACATTCCCGAACGGATCCTTCAGCTCCGCCACCTTGATGCCTTCGCCGACCTCCTGGACCGGCTCGTGCACGCTGGCCCCGAGCCCGACGATGCGCGCGACTTCGGCGTCGACGTCGTCCACGCCCCAATACACCACCGACCCCGCGGTGCCGGGCGTGCCGTCCGGGACCAGGCCGAGTTCGAAGCCGCCGACGCTGTAGCCGACGTAGAAGGGCTGGTCGAAATAGGGCGCCGCACCGAGCACTTCGGTGAACCAGGCCTTGGCCCGGGCGAGGTCGGCGACGGGGTATTTCACGGTGCGCAATCCATGGATCATGGCGGTCTCCGGTTGAGTAGCGAGTAAAACCCCATGATGCCATCGCGCCGGGCCGCCGTATTGGAAAAATGGAAGGCGTTTCAGGCGCCCCGGCAGGCAAAGCGTTCAGGCGTCTCGTCCGCGAACAGGCGGAATTCGTGGATCAGGTGCGACTGGTCGTAGTAGCCGCAATCGAGGGCCAGCCGGGTCCAGTCGACGGCGCCGGTGTGCCGGCGCAGTGCGGCACCGGCGCGGCGGAAGCGGCTGACCATGGCGAAGGTCTTGGGCGGCAGGCCCACGCGTTCGCGGAACTGCAGGGCGAGATGCTGGCGCGAGACGCCCAGCGTGCGCGCCAGGTAGTCGATGCGGACGGCGCCGCCGGCCTGCTCGATGAGGCCGACCGCGGCCCGCGCCAGGCGGTCGGCTGGACCGGGTTCGACGGCGCGCAGGCGCGCCAGCAGGGCGCGCTCGAGGACCGCCAGCCGC